>LDZU01000010.1_pt1 | contig 58556 bp, 58 predicted proteins | sample 615531 | NCBI WGS metagenome assembly LDZU01 (sample SAMN03408293, study PRJNA278302) | terrestrial metagenome | isolation source: oil reservoir sample SB2 | place: USA: Alaska, North Slope, Schrader Bluff formation | collected 2011-09 | reverse complement strand
AGAGGGGCCTAATAGATAATATTTAATATTAAATAATACTAATCTATTAGGCTCAATCAGGGTGGCACCGCGGAAGGATAGCTCTCCGTCCCTATTATTAGAATAAATGGGGATGGAGAGCTTTTTGTTTTTAAAGAGTATTCAGAATTTTTAAAAAACAGAGTAGAGGAAATGGTGAATCTAAAATGAAAGATAAAATATATTATCCTGGCAAAGAGGAATTTATGCAATTGGACAATAGAGCAAATATGCTTACAGTATATCGAAAAATTCTTATCGATACAGAAACAGCAATTAGTATTTTTCAGAAAATGAAGAGTAACAAGTTTAGTTATTTGCTGGAGAATGCAGAGGGAGATGGAAAGTTAGCTCGTTATTCCTTTATCGGTATTGATCCTTTTTTGGTTTTTCAGAACAAAGGTTCCAAGATTGAGATAATAAAAGAAGATAAGAAAATGGTTCTTTATGAAAATCCTTTACTTTATTTACGTAAATTATTTGATGATTTTAAAACAATTTCCATAGATGGTTTGCCTCGTTTTTTCGGCGGTGGAGTTGGCTACTTTGGTTATGATATGGTCAGGTTTATAGAGAAACTGCCTGAGAAAAAGATTAGTGACCTCGAAATACCGGATTGTATTTTAATTTTTGCCACGACAACTTTGGTCATTGATCATTTAACTCATCAACTGTGGGTAATTGTAAATAATCCGTTAAGTGATCTTTCTAAAGAGGTGTCCTATGATAAAGCGGTGGAACAGATTGAAAGAATTATAGGTAAAATTAAAAAACCAGCAGTTTTGCAAGAATTGGAAAAGAAGGGCGTGAAAAATAATATAGGAGACAATAATATATTAAAAAGCAATGTTACGCAAAAAGAATTTTTTGAAAAAGTGAAAAGGGCTAAGGAATATATTTTAGCGGGAGATATTTTCCAGGTAGTTTTATCACAATGTCTTACCAAAAAAATAGGGCTCCATCCATTTGAAGTTTATCGTTCTTTGCGGAGTTTGAATCCTTCTCCTTATATGTATTATTTAAATTTTGGTGAAATTCAGGTAGTTGGAGCATCTCCCGAACCATTAGTTAGATTAACTGATAAATTGGTAGAGAGTAAACCCATTGCTGGGACACGTCCAAGAGGAAGGACTAAATTAGAAGATTTAGATCTAGAAAAAGAGATGGTAAATGACGAAAAAGAACGAGCGGAACATACTATGTTGGTAGATTTAGCTCGAAATGACCTGGGTCGAGTTTGCTGCCCGGGGACAGTAAAGGTAATTAATTTTATGAAAGTGGAAAAGTTTTCTCATGTAATGCATTTGGTTTCAGAAGTAGAAGGTAGAATTCAACCAGATAAGGACGCTTTTGATGTATTAGAAGCTTGTTTCCCAGCAGGGACAGTTTCTGGTGCTCCCAAAGTTCGAGCAATGGAAATTATTGATGAATTAGAGCCTAATTGTCGAGGGCCTTATGCAGGAGCTGTTGGTTATATAGGTTTTAATGGAAATATGGATACTTGCATTACTATTCGTACCATTATTTTTAAGAAGAATCAAGCTTACCTCCAGGCAGGAGCTGGCATTGTAGCAGATTCAATCCCTGAGATGGAATATAAAGAAACTTTAAATAAATCTATGGCTTTACTTAAGGCAATAGATTTAGCAGTGAATTCTTAAAATGTAGAATTTAATGCCTGGCAACTAAATTTTACATTAGCTAAGGAGGAACAAGAATGATATTGGTAATTGATAATTATGATTCTTTTACTTATAATTTAGTTCAATATTTGGTTGAGTTAGGTATGGAAACTGAAGTGTATAGAAATGACGAGATAACCTTAAAGGAAATTATCAAAAAATGTTTGATTGGAATAGTAATTTCTCCAGGTCCCTGCACTCCAAAAGAAGCTGGAATTTCGGTAGAAGTAGTTCAAAAGCTGGGGAATAAAGTTCCTATTTTGGGAGTTTGTTTGGGTCATCAATCTATTGGAGTAGCCTATGGGGGCAGGATAGTGCCAGCAAAGAAATTAATGCATGGCAAAACCTCCTCTATTTATCATAACCAAAAGGGTCTGTATTTAGGGATAGATAATCCATTTAAAGCTGGTCGTTATCATTCTTTAGTTTTAGATCCACCTTCCTTGCCTCCCTGTCTTGAAGTCACTGCTCGTGCAGATGATGGGACGATTATGGGAGTACGCCACAAGGAATATCCTGTAGAAGGAGTGCAATTTCATCCCGAATCTATTTTAACTTCGCCAGGGAAGAATATTTTAAAAAACTTTATAACTATCGCTGAAGAATTTAAAAGATAATTTTTTAGAAAGAAGGAGACAAAAAGATGTTTAAAGAATTATTAAATAAAGTAGTAATAGGAGAAAATTTGAGAGAAGAAGAAGCTCGTTGGGTAATGAATGAAATAATGCAAGGAAAAGTTAGTGCAGCTCAAATTGCCAGTTTTTTAACCGCTCTACGAATAAAAAGAGAGACAGTGGAAGAGATTACTGGATGCGCTCAAGCTATGAGAGAGAATGCAGTGAAATTAAAAAAAGTTTATCCCTTGGCGGTAGATACATGTGGTACTGGTGGAGATTGTAAAGGTACCTTTAATATTTCTACGGTTACGGCTTTTGTGGCAGCTGGAGCTGGGCTTAAAGTGGCTAAACATGGTAATAGAGGAGTATCCAGCAAGTGTGGGAGTGCTGATGTATTAGAGGCTTTAGGAATAAATATAAATTTAACTTCTTCTCAAATAGAAGAGTGTTTAGAAAAAGTGGGAATTGCTTTTTTCTTTGCGCCAACTTTTCATCCGGCAATGAAGCATGCAATAGGTCCTCGAAAAGAAATGGGATTTCGTACAATCTTTAATCTACTTGGTCCCCTTACCAATCCAGCAGGAGTAAAATATCAAGTTTTAGGGGTTTACGATTTGGATCTTACTGAATTGATAGCAGGGGTATTGGAAAAACTTGGGGTACAAGAGGCAATGGTAGTGTGCGGGGAAAATGGAATAGATGAAATAACCATAACCGGATTTACAAAGATTAGCCAGGTTAAGAATGGGATAGTAAAGACTTTCTATCTTGAACCAGAAGAATTAGGATTGCAGCGATGTAAGTTAGAGGATATTCAAGGAGGAAACACTAAGTTTAATAAAGAAATTGCTTTAGGTATATTAACTGGCCGGAAGAAATCTCCCCACCGAGATATAGTTTTGGCAAATACTGCTGCTATTTTAGTGGTAGGAGGAATGGTTGAAGATACAAGAGAAGGAGTAAAAAAAGCGGCAGAAATTATAGATTCAGGAGCTGCTCTAAAAAAGTTAGAAGATCTAAGGAAATATACCAGGGAGTTGGCTTGATGAATATACTGGAAGAGATTGCAAAATATAAAAAAGAAGAAATAGCTCAAGATAAAAAGAATTTTCCTCTCCAATTTTTATTCGATTTAATAGCAGAAGGATTGCCTCCTACTCGAGACTTTTTTGGATGCTTAAATAGTTCTTCAAATGTTTCGATAATTGCTGAACTTAAATTTGCTTCTCCTTCTCGAGGAAAGATTCAAGATAAAAAGAATTTTGAAAAAATTATTCGAGCTTATACAGATAATGGTGCAAGAGCTGTTTCAGTTATAACTGAGCGAAAATTTTTTAAAGGAGAACCAGATTATATTCGCCAGGTAAAGAAAATATCTAATTTGCCTGTTTTACGGAAAGATTTTATTTTGGATGAATATCAAATTTATCAATCTCGTTGTTTGGGGGCAGATGCTATTTTGCTTATTGCTCGCCTTTTAGATGAGCCAACTTTAGTATGTTTTCAAAAGATAGCTTCTTCTTTAGGATTAGATTGTTTAGTGGAAGTGCATAATAAAGAAGAACTGATAAAAGCGACAAGGGCGGGCTCAAAAATTATAGGAATTAATAATCGTAATTTAAGGGATTTTTCTGTTGATTTATCTATTACAGCCAGGTTGAGTTCTCTGGTACCTCAGGATTCTTTAATAGTTAGCGAAAGCGGGATTAAAAATCACAAAGAGGTAAGAAGGTTAAATCTATATGGAATAGATGCGATATTAATTGGAGAGGCTTTAATGACTACTAATAATCCTGGTGATAAGTTGAGAAAACTGACAGGAGTAGAAAAGAGGAAAAGGAGGAAGAAGATATATGTTGGTTAAAATTTGTGGAATAAATGACCTAAAGAGTGCTTTAGTGGCAGTGGAAAATGGGGCAAATGCTTTAGGTTTTGTTTTTGCCCCAAGTTTTAGACAGATCATTCCGGAGAAGGCGAAAAAAATTATAGATGATATTCCTAAAGGTGTGTTACGAGTGGGGGTTTTTGTTGATGCTCCAATTTCTTTAGTAAATGAAATTGCAGAGTATTGTTCCCTATCGGTTCTTCAGTTACATGGTAGCGAAAGTGTAGATTACTGTAGACAACTTGAAAAGCCGGTATTAAAAGCAATTCGGATAGGAGAGAAGGGGAATTTTTATCTTACCCCAGAGCCATACAAGGGAATAGTGTGGGCTTTTTTAGCAGATACATATCAGCCACGCAAAAGTGGGGGAACTGGGTTATCCTTCCCCTGGAAAAAAGTGGATAATATTAGAAGATATGGTCAGGTAATTTTAGCTGGAGGCCTTAACCCATACAATGTTTATCAAGCCCTTAATATTGCCAGACCAGATGGAGTAGATATAAGTAGTGGAGTAGAAACAAATGGACAAAAAGATCCTGAGAAGATAATAAAATTTATTAAAGAAGTTCGGAGGTGGGAAAATGAACAAAACATTACCAGATAATAGGGGATATTTTGGTAAATTTGGTGGGAAATATGTGCCGGAAACTTTAATGCCAGCCATAACAGAATTAGAAATGGCCTATCAAGAAGCTAAAAAAAGTCCAGAATTTCGTAAAAAATTGGATTATTACTACAGAAATTATATAGGAAGGCCCTCTCTCCTTTATTATGCCCGGAGATTGAGCGAGAAATTGGGAGGGGCGAAAATTTACTTAAAACGAGAAGACTTAAATCATACAGGTGCTCATAAGATTAATAATGCTATTGGCCAAGCACTTTTGGCTCAACAAATGGGTAAAAAACGCATTATTGCTGAGACTGGAGCCGGCCAACACGGGGTGGCAACAGCTACTATAGCAGCATTATTTGATTTTTCCTGTGCAGTATATATGGGGGAGTTAGATATAAAAAGACAAGCCCTTAACGTTTTTCGTATGAAGCTTTTGGGGACAGAAGTGATTCCTATAAAGTCGGGGAGTAAAACTTTAAAGGATGCAGTTAATGAAGCCATCAGGGATTGGGTTTCTAATGTGAAAGATACTTATTATCTAATCGGTTCAGTGGTAGGGCCTCACCCTTATCCTATGATAGTAAGAGACTTTCAGTCAGTAATTGGTGAAGAAACTAAAGAGCAAATTTTAGCGGAAGAAGGTCGTTTGCCTGATTATTTAGTGGCTTGTGTAGGAGGAGGCAGTAATTCTATAGGCTTGTTTTATCCTTTTAAAGATGATTTGGAGGTAAAGATGTATGGAGTTGAAGCTGGAGGAATTGGTTTGCATAGTCAAAAACATGCAGCGAGTTTAGAGGCGGGGAGAATAGGCATACTTCACGGAGCCAAGAGTTATGTCTTGCAGGATAAAGATGGGCAAATAAGAGAAGCTTATTCTATTTCTGCCGGTCTTGATTATCCGGGAGTAGGCCCAGAGCATTCTTATTTTAAAGAAGCTGGGAGAGTTAAATATGTTTCTGTAACAGACGAAGAAGCTTTAGAGGGTTTTAAGCTATTAGCTCAAACAGAGGGAATTATTCCAGCTTTGGAGAGTGCCCATGCTCTTGCTTATCTACTCAAATTAATTCCCCAGACCAAAAAGGAAGAGGTTGTAGTGGTATGTTTATCGGGTAGAGGAGATAAAGATAGCGAAGTAGCTATAGATAGATGGGAGGCAAAATTATGAGAATTGAGCAAAATTTGCGTTATTTGAGAGAAAAAAGGAAAAAAGGTTTAATTATTTATATTACAGCTGGAGATCCAGATTTAGAAACGACGGAAAAATTGGTCTATACTATTGCAGAAGCAGGGGCGGATGTAATAGAGTTAGGCATTCCTTTTTCTGATCCTCTGGCTGATGGAGTAACTATTCAACAGGCCTCACAAAGGGCTCTAGAAAAAAATGCAAATATACCTAAAATATTGGCTACAGTAAAAAAAATCAGAAAAAAGATTTCTATCCCTCTTGCCTTAATGACTTATTATAATCCGGTTTATTGTTACGGGCTGGAGCGCTTCACCAGGGATAGCCAAAAGGCGGGAGTAGATGGTTTTATTATACCCGATTTGCCCTTAGAAGAGAGTGAAGACCTAAGAAATATTATAAATAAATCTGGATTGGCTTTAATTTCCTTTTTGGCTCCTAATAGTACTTTAGAAAGGATTAAGGCAGTAGCTCAAAAAGCTCAAGGTTTTATTTATTGTGTTTCAGTTACTGGAGTGACTGGAACTAGAGAAAACTTTACACCTCAGATTTTAGAGATGATAGAAAAGATTCGTCTTTATACAGATATTCCCCTGGCTATAGGTTTTGGAATTAGTAGTCCTGAGCAAGCACAAAAAATTGTAAAATATGCTGATGCAATAATCGTAGGAAGTGCAATAGTAAAATTAATAGAGGATTCTCAAAAGAATTTGCCCATAATATTATCTCAGGTGAACAATTTTGTCAGGTCTTTAAAAGAAGCTATTACTTGAGAAAAGAGAAAAATAATATTTTGTTTTAAATTTTTTTAAAAAAATATTCCATTATTGTTGACAATATACAATCGACATAGTAAAATAAAAACTAAAGGAGTAAAATTATTCAAGGGAAGTGAAAATTTTGAAAGAATATTTTGAAGACTTAGGTAATAATTTATCCCTCAAAGATAGGGCTTATCAGAATATAAAGTTACAAATTATTAGAGGTAATTTAAAGCCAGGTACCCGTTTATTAGAGGAAGAGTTATCCAAAGCGATGAATATTAGCCGAGCGCCAATCAGGGAAGCCCTGAATAGATTAGAAAAGGAAGGATTTGTTACTATTATCCCCAGAAAAGGGGCTACAGTTTCTCATATTACTGCGCAAATGATAGAAGATATCTTTGAAATCAGGGAAACCCTGGAATCATTAGCAGTTAAAAAATCTTTCGGGAAGATATCTATAGAGGGGTTGGAAAAATTAGGAGAAAGTTTTAAAAAATTTATAGATAAACCTGCAAATACTGAAAACTGTATTCAGTATTTGGCTTTAGATAAGAAATTTCACGATCTTCTCAGTCAAAATTGTGGTAATAAAAAACTTATTGAATTATTGGCTAACCTTCAGGAACAGATCCATTGGTTAAGAAATATTTCTCTTAAAAGAATTAGTTTGGCTGGTTCAGTAAAAGAACATCTGGCTATTATAGAAGCTTTAAAGAAGAAGGATGAAGAGCTTATTATTGAAGTTTTACTTCAGCACTTAGAGAGAGCAAAAGAATCCTCGCTTGTAGAAATTAACTCTTGGAGCACTACTTCTGAATAAGTAAAAATACGATAAAGCTTAATACATTTTATTTTAAAAGGGAAAAAGTAAAATGAAAACAACAAACAATCAATTTGATGTAGTAATAATTGGCGGTGGTGTAGTTGGTTGTGCTATTGCACGAGAGTTATCCAGATATAATATTAGTATTGCAGTATTAGAGAAAGAAGATGATGTTGGTTGGGGGACGAGCTGCCGTAATAGCGGAGTGGTACATGCTGGTTTTAACAATAAACCTGGTACTTTAATGGCTAAGTTTTGTGTTGAAGGGAATAGATCTTTTGCAGAACTTTGCCGCCAACTTGATGTTCCCTATAAAAAAATAGGTAAATTAGTAGTTGCCAGAAAAAAAGAAGAGATTAAAGGACTGAAAGACCTAAAAGCACAAGGGAATAAAAACCAGGTAAAAGGTTTAGAAATCATTGACTCAACTGAAATAAAAAGATTAGAACCCAATTTAGCAGGAATTGCTGCCCTTTATTCTCCGGAAACTGCCATTACTTCTCCTTATCTATTAACTATTGCTCTTGCTGAAAATGCCCTTAATAATGGAGCTTCTTTCTTTCTAAATACCGAAGTAAAAAATATTACCAAACTAAATAATTCCTATTTCAAAATTACCACTAATCAGGGAGAATTTACTTCTTCCTATATAATCAATAGTGCCGGACTTTATGCTGATTATATTGCTCGAGTGGTGGGAATAAGAAGATACTGTCTTTATCCCTGTCGGGGAGAATACCATATCTTAGATAAAAATGTTTCCTGGTTAATAAATCATCTGGTTTATCCTGTCCCCCAAGCGGGAGCTGGGGGGTTAGGAGTTCATCTTACTCCTACTATTGATGGAAATATCTTAATTGGCCCAAGTAACGAATATATCAGAAGAAAAGATAATTTTTCTACTACTTCTCAAATAATGAAAATGCTCTCCAAGGAGGTACGCGAGTTCTTACCCTTAATCTCTCCTGGTTATATTATTCGTAGTTATTCTGGCCTCCGAGCCAAACAAGCCCCTTCTTCCGAGGGTGGATTTTGGGATTTTGTAATCGAAGAAAGTGATACAATCGATAATTTTATCAATCTAATCGGCATTGAATCCCCAGGTTTAACTGCCGCTCAGCCCATTGCCCAGAGGGTAGTAGAAATTATTAATAAGAAAGAAAGACTCTCCCCTAATCCTGACTTCAATCCCTATCGAAAAGGAATTCTACGATTTGAAGAACAGGATGAGGAGACCAAAAAGAACCTAATAAAACAAGACCCCGATTACGGAGAGATAGTCTGTCGTTGTGAAAAGGTTACCAAAAAAGAGATATTAGAAGCCATTAACAATCCTCTGGGGGCAAGAAGTCTAATTTCTATTAAGTATCGTACCAGAGCGATGATGGGCCGATGTCAGGGCGGTTATTGTTTGACCAGGATTATCGAGATATTAAGAGAACATTTTGATCTTAATCCAGAGGAGATTACTTTAAAAGGAGATAATTCTTATCTGTTAACCGGATATAGAAGTGATGAGGTTAGTAAACCATGCAAGAAAAAGAAGTCATTATCATTGGAGGAGGAGCTGCCGGTTTGGCAGCAGCAGTTGCCTGCCGGCAAAAAGGGATAGAAGATATTCTCCTTATTGAACGAGGAGCCTATTTAGGAGGAATCTTAAACCAGTGTATTCATGATGGATTTGGATTGGAAAAATTCCATGCTTCCCTAACTGGTCCCGAATATGCCCAAAGATATATAGAACAGGTGATAGAGAAAGACATACCTTTTTTATTAAATAGTACGGTATTGAATTTAACTCCCCAAAAAGAAGTTATTGTGATAAATGATAAGGGGTTACACCACTATAAGGCTAAAACCATTATTTTAGCTATGGGTTGTCGAGAGAGAACTCGCGGAGCTATTGGTATCCCCGGTGCCCGTCCTTCCGGCATCTATACGGCGGGAGTGGCCCAAGAACTGATTAATCTAAAAAATTATATGATTGGCAAAAAAGTAGTAATCTTAGGTTCAGGGGATATCGGTCTGATTATGGCTCGGCGCCTGATATTAGAAGGGGCGGAGGTATTAATGGTAGCAGAAAAACTTCCTTACAGTAGTGGTCTCCCGCGAAATATCAATCAATGCCTTTATGATTTTGATATACCCCTTTTGTTAAGCCATACAGCAGTGGATATTAAGGGGAATGGTCGATTATCTGGGGTTACTATTGCTCAATTAGGTAAAAGAGGAGGGGTAATCCCTGGCACCAAGAGAAGGATAGCCTGTGATACCTTACTCTTATCCGTAGGTTTAATCCCCGAGAATGAACTTTCTCGACAGGCCGGCATTATCTTAGACCCGGTAACCGGGGGACCACAAGTGGATGAGAGAGGGCAAACCAGTATTCCCGGTATCTTCGCCTGTGGGAATGTCCTGCAGGTTCACGATATCGTCGATAATGTATCTTTGGAAGCCGAATATATAGTGGAGGGAGTAGTAGAATATCTGGAAGGAAGATTGACCAAAGAACGAGAAATCAAGGTTGAATTAGGAGAGGGTTTAAGGTATGTAGTCCCCCAAAGATTGATTAGCCGAAAAGATACTATCTTTTCTTTTCGGGTGAATCAGCCTGGACAGCATAAGGTTTTATTATTTGAAGAGGGGAGAAGATTAATCAAGAAAAAATCTTTGCGAAGGGTAAACCCGGCAGAGATGGTGAGAGTGAAATTATCCTCTTTAGAATTAGAAGGTATTAAGAGATTAAAGGTGAGGTTGGTCTGAGTGCATAGGGAATTTATCTGTATAGTCTGTCCCAATAGTTGTCATATATCAGTAGAGTATGAAGGAACAAATATTAAAGATATTAAAGGGGATCAATGCCCCAAAGGAAGAGATTATGTAAAAAACGAAATTACCAACCCCTTAAGGGTATTTACTGGCTCTGTTTTAGTGGAAAACGGAGACTTCCCTTTAGTGAGTGTGAAAACTTCCTCTCCTATTCCTAAGCAATATTTGAAAAAGGTAGGAGAGATTACTCGCCAGATGAAAGTAGAAGCCCCTGTTGAGCTTGGTCAAATAGTAGCCAGAAATTTATTAAATAAAAAGATAGATTTAATTGCGACCAGGAAGATTAAGAAGATTAATAAGAAAAATTCTTTATTATCTTAAAAAGGTGGGTTAAATGAAAAATATCTATCTACGGCGTATCTCTCAAGTTTTTGAAAATAAGAAAATAGATAATATATCAGGGAAAATAATTCAGGAACTTGAGAAGATAAAGTTTAGTGAGAAGATAAAGCCCGGGATGCGAATAGGTATAACTGTAGGTAGTAGAGGGATTGACAATTTAGATTTAATTGTTAGAACAGTTATTCAAGAAGTGAAAAAATATGGTGGTTCTCCTATAATTATTGCGGCAATGGGCTCACACGGCGGAGCGACTGTAGAAGGTCAGTTGTCTATACTGGAATGTTACAGGATTACTAAAGAAAAAATAGGAGTTCCGATAAAGGCAACTACAGAGATTGTTGAATTAGGAAAATTAGAAAATGGTTTACCAGTTTATTTTAATAAAATAGCTCTATCTTTAGATGGATTAATCATCATTAACCGAGTAAAAGTACATACCAGTTTTAAATCAGATATTGAAAGTGGCTTGTGTAAAATGTTAACGGTTGGCTTAGGAGGGCATAAAGGGGCAAGTTTAGTTCATTCTTTGGGAGTTAAGGGATTAGCTGAGTATATAGTAAAATTTGCAGAAGTTATTTTAAAAAAGGCTCCAATTTTGTGTGGGATAGGTATTCTGGAAAATGGATATGATAAGGCTTATAAAATTAGAGCAGTTAACCCGGAAGGTTTCCAGGAATTAGATAGAAAGTTTTTGAAAGAATGTAAGAGAATATTACCCAGATTGCCTGTTTCGGATATTGACATATTAGTTGTGCAAGAGATTGGGAAGAATATTAGTGGCACCGGCATAGACACTAATATTGTGGGTGGGATTACCGAATTTCCTGAAGGAATTTTTCACCCTCCCAAAATTAAAGAAATAATTCTGCTTGACCTTACTCCCGAAAGTCATGGCAATGCTCATGGTGTAGGGCTGGCTACTGCTATTACTCAGAGATTATACAATAAAATAGATTTCCAAGCCACTTATACTAATTCTATTGCCAGCGGTTTTCTCTATAAATCACGCATTCCCATGATTTTCCCTACCGAAGAAAAAGCCTTTAAAACTTGTCTGGGTGTTTTAGGTAAATTGCCAGGGGAGCTTCCTCGAATTATAATTATAAAAAACACTCTAAAATTAGATGAAATGTTTGTATCTGAACCGATTTGGGAGGAAATTAAAGACCAAAAGAATATCCTGCCTTTAGATGATTGGAAAGAATTAAAATTTGATATCCAGAGAAACCTTAACTTGAGAATTTGAATTCATTAGCGATGGTGGATAATTATAATAACTAATTCAGTGTGTCACAAAAATTAAATTAGGAGAAAATACAACTCAGAAAAGGAGGTGGTAAATCTTTTGTAATTATAGTTATTGTAAATATTGATTGCAGTATAAGATTAAATTATTAAAAAACGGTTTATTTTTAACTTTTAAATGAAAATTGTACAAAATTATTTGACTACTATTAACTTTTAATATATTATTAAAAAAACAAAATAAAAGTTACCCTTTTAAATTAGTTCAGAGAGACTAGTAAGGGGATAAAAGAGAAATTTATATCCTCTTATTAGCTTTCGATAAGAGGATTTTTTATTATAAAAAAACAAATAAAATATGGTTTCCTTTAACATCAGTCCAGTGAGGCTGATAAGGAAAATTTATTAACCCCTTATCAGCCAGATTGGGCTGGAAGGGGTTTTTGTTTGAATATTTAGGTATAGGTGTGACCAGAAAGGAGGTTTAAAGAAGTGGATTTACAGGAAAAGACTGTGGTGATGGGGGAAAGTGAAATCAAGAGGACTCTGGTAAGAATTGCTCACGAGATAGTAGAAAAAAATAAGGGGGTAGCAGATTTAGCCCTTATTGGGATAAGGACCAGAGGTGTTTTTCTGGCTAAAAGATTAGCTCAGGAGATTTTTAAGATAGAAAAAAAGGAAATCCCGGTAGGAACTTTGGATATAACTCTCTACCGGGATGATTTGTCTTTGGTTGCTCGCCAACCATTGGTGCTAAAGACGGAAATACCTTTTGATGTTTCGCAGAAGAAAATAGTCCTGGTTGATGATGTTCTTTATACAGGAAGGACTATAAGGGCAGCAATGGATGCGATAATGGATTTAGGGAGGCCATCAATGATTCAATTAGCTGTCCTTATAGACAGAGGACATCGAGAATTACCTATTCGGGCGGATTATATAGGTAAAAATATCCCCACTTCCAAGAAAGAGATAGTCAAAGTTCAGTTAAAGGAGGTAGATAGAGAAGACAAGGTAGGAATAGTGATAAAAAATATTTAATCTGGTATCGAGTATCGCGGATAGGGTATTAGTTATCCAGTTACCCGGTTTACCAGTTAAAATACAGGTTACAAGTTGTAGGTTGCAAGTTTATAACTTCTAATGTAGGGGCACGATGCATCGTGCCCCTACATTAGAATCCCAATTTCTTTAACGCGATATGAATTACTATTCACTAACGACTAATTCAATTGGTGGATTGGAGAATTAAAAAGTAGATGAGTACGATTTTAAATAAAAAAATTAAGATTTTATCCAAAAAAGAAGTAGCTCCAAATATTTATCTTGCGAAATTGAAAGCCCCAGAAATATCTCAAGAAGCCCTCCCCGGACAATTTATTCATATTAAATGTAGTAAAGATAATTACCCCTTATTACGCCGACCCATCAGTATCCATAGAATAGACAAAGAAAAAGGGGAAATTTATATCTTATTTCAGATAGTAGGAGAAGGCACCAAATTATTGAGCCAAAGGGCAGTAGGGGATGATTTAGATGTTATAGGTCCTCTCGGAAATGGTTTTAATATCTATCCGGAAAGTAAAAAGATTATGATGATAGGCGGAGGAATAGGAGTTGCTCCATTGCTGGCTTTATGCGAAGAATCCATAAGACAAGACAAAGAAGTAAGAGTCTTGATAGGTGCTTTAAAAAAAGAGTTAATTGTAGGAGAGGAAAATTTTAGGATCCTTGGGGCAAAAATAGATGTTGCCGCTGATGATGGAAGTTATGGGTATAAAGGTTTGGTTACTGATTTATTAGAGGAGATTATAACCAAAGAAGGATGGCTGCCGGATCAGATATTTACTTGTGGGCCAAAACCGATGTTGAAAAAAATTGTGGAGATTTCTCTGCATTCCCATATTGATTGCCAGGTATCTTTAGAAGAACGGATGGGTTGTGGAATAGGTGCCTGTTTGGGCTGTGTCTGCAAAATAAAAACAAAGGATAAAAAAGAGGATAAAGTTAAATATGAATTTAAAAGAGTCTGTATAGATGGACCTGTCTTTGAAGGAAGTGAGGTAGTTTGGGATGATTGATAAACCTAATTTAGAAGTGGGAATAGCTGGAATAAAGCTAAAAAACCCAGTGATGACTGCCTCAGGGACTTTTGGCTATGGTCAGGAGTATACGCCGTTTGTCGATTTGAATAGATTGGGTGCCATAATATTAAAAGGTATAACCTTGAAACCTAAGAAGGGGAATCCCCCTCCTCGGATCATAGAGACCCCTTCAGGGATGCTTAATGCTATCGGTTTACAGAATGTAGGAGTGGAAATTTTAATTAAAGAAAAATTGCCTTATTTAAAAAAGTTTAATACTCCAGTAATAATAAATATTTCCGGGGATACCATAGAAGAATATATGGAATTAGTCAGAAGATTAGAAGAAGTCTCAAAAGAAATGGGAGTTGCCGGTCTGGAGGTCAATATTTCCTGTCCTAATGTCAAAAAAGGGGGTATGACCTGGGGGACAGAGGCTAAAGCGACTTATAAAATTGTGAGCACTATTCGAAAAGTTACCACACTCCCTCTTATTGTAAAATTGACTCCCAATGTTACAGATATCAAAATAATTGCCCAGGCTGCTGAAGAAGCAGGAGCAGATGCCCTATCCCTGATAAATACTTTAGTGGGGATGGCAGTAGATATCGATTCTCGTAAACCAAAATTAGCTAATGTCAGTGGTGGTCTATCTGGTCCAGCAATAAAGCCAGTAGCCCTCTGGATGGTCTGGCAGGTATTTCAGACGGTAAATATCCCTATAATCGGGATAGGGGGGATAATAAAAGTGGAGGATGCCTTGGAATTTATTATAGCTGGTGCTCGGGCGATAGAGATAGGAACAGCGAATTTAGTAAATCCTCAGACAACTGTCGAAATTATTGAAGGGATAGAAAAATATCTTATGGAAAATAATATTAAAGATATAAATGAATTGGTAGGAAGTATGAAAATTTAATAAAAAAGGGGGAGAAAATGCACTTAACCGCGAAAGAAAGATTAGTTTTGGCTCTTGATGTAGAAAATTTTGAAAAAGCAGATGAATTAGTGGATAAATTAAGTGATTATGTAGGGGTCTTTAAAGTCGGAAGCCAGTTATTTACCGCAGAAGGAGCTAAAGTAGTTAATGTGATAAACGAGAGAGGAGGTAAGGTTTTTTTAGATTTAAAATTCCACGACATTCCTAATACTGTCGCTCTGGCGGCAGAAGTAGCTACTAAATTGGGAGTATATATCTTTGACATCCACACTTCCGGGGGGTATGAGATGATGAGAGCAGCCACTGAAGCAAGCAAAAAAATTAGTTTGGCTTTAGGAGTCAGAAGACCCTTAATTTTAGGAGTAACTTTACTTACCAGTATCAATCAGGAAATTTTAGAAAAAGACCTGGGAATAAAAAGAAAATTAGAAGAACAGGTGGTTCATCTGGCTAAATTAGCTAAAGCTGCTGGGCTTGATGGAGTGGTGGCTTCTTCCAGGGAGATTAAGGGGATAAGGAAGGCTTGCGGGGAAGATTTCATAATTTTGACTCCCGGGATACGGCCGACAGGTAAATCTTCTGATGACCAGAAAAGGATAATGACCCCCCGAGAAGCCATAAGATTAGGAGCAGATTTTTTGGTGATAGGAAGACCGATAAGAGATGCTGCCAACCCGGTGGAGGCAGCAAAAGAAATATTAAAAGAAATGGAGGAAAATTAAAAATGATTATCAACACCGAAGAGGTAATGAAAAAATTTGAGCAGGCAGGAGCCATTCAGAAGGGTCATTTTAAACTGACCTCAGGAGTACATAGTGATACCTATATTCAATGTGCTCAGGTGATGCAATATCCCGAATTTATGCATAATCTGTGTAGTGAACTAGGAAAAAAATTTCGAGGAGATGATATTGATGTAATTGTGGGACCAGCCATTGGGGGTATTATTATGGCTCACGTAATGGCTCGGGTGTTAGGACCCTGGGTAAGGGCAATCTTTACTGAAAGAGAAAATGGGAAGATGACCTTAAGACGAAGTTTTGAGATAAAAGAGGGAGAAAAAGTATTAGTAGTAGAGGATGTTACCACTACAGGGAGTTCGGTAAGGGAAGTTATAGATATTGTAAATTCGAGAAAGGGAAAAGTTGTAGGGGTAGGAGTGTTAATTGACCGAAGTGGAGGAAGAGTGAGTTTTGGATTAAAGACTGAAAAACTTTTAACTGTAGATATACAGACCTATCTTCCTAAGGAATGTCTCTTGTGTAAAAAGGGGATTCCTACAGTCAAACCAGGGAGTCGTTATCTTTAAATTATTGACACACAGCCATCAAGATTTAACTTTTGAAGAAAACTAAATTTAATGTTATAATACTTTAAAAATAGACATTCTGACTATTTTAAGAATTCAGCAATAAAGAGGTTAAATCTATGAATATAAAAGAAATACCTAAATTAATAATAGGTGATTTAGTGGCCAGGGTGCCTATTATTCAAGGGGGGATGGGTGTAGGCATTTCCTTATCAGGTTTAGCCTCTGCGGTTGCAAATGCAGGAGGTATCGGGGTAATTGCCACTGCCGGAATCGGTATGCTGGAACCAGATTTTGCTACAAATTTTTCTCTGGCAAACAGAAGGGCATTACAGAAAGAGATAAGAAAAGCAAGGAAGATGACCAAAGGTATCATTGGGGTAAATATAATGGTTGCCCTTACCGATTTTTATGATATGGTAAAAGTTGCAGTAGAAGAAGGTGTAGATATAGTTTTACTGGGTGCTGGACTACCCTTGAAAAATCTTAAAATGTTACTTCCTGACAAGTTAAGAGATATTAATGCCAAAATCGTTCCCATTGTTTCATCTGCTCGAGCAGCAAAAATTATATTTCAATACTGGCAAAGAAATTATAACTATATACCTGATGCGATAGTTGTGGAAGGACCATTAGCAGGCGGACATCTTGGTTTCAAAAAGGAACAGATTAGTAATCCTAATTATACTTTAGAGAAGATTTTACCCGAAGTAATCGCGGTAATAAAACCTTTTGAAAAGCATTTCCATAAAAGTATTCCCGTGATTGCTGCTGGTGGTATTTATACCGGCAAAGATATTTATAAATATATGCAGCGGGGTGCCCAGGGTGTCCAGATGGCTACCAGGTTTGTGGCTACTAAGGAGTGCGATGCCTCTATAAAATTTAAAGAGACTTATATAAAGAGCAAGAAAGAAGACCTTGTTATAATTGATAGTCCAGTAGGGTTACCCGGAAGAGCGATAAGAAATAAGTTTCTTGAGGAAGTATACTGCGGGGTTAGGAAACCTTTTAAATGTCCCTGGAAGTGTTTAATGACCTGTAATTTCAAAAAAGCCCCTTACTGTATCGCTCTTGCCCTGACTAATGCCCAACAGGGGAATCTTGAGGATGGATTTGCTTTTGCCGGAGCCAATGCTTATCGGGTGGATAAAATTATATCAGTCAAGGAACTTATGGCAACTTTATTAGAAGAATATAAAAACGCAGTATATAATTTAAGCCAATAAAATTAAGGATGAAATAGAACTAAAAACATGGATAAAAAAAATAAAATCACATCTATGGATTAAACCATAAAGAGAGAAAATTTATAAGTCGAATTTCAAATAAACCAATAAATTAGTTGTCATTTATTTACTAGAGGAGGATAAGAAATGATAGTCACAACTGTCATTGTTTATGTGAAGCCTGAGAATATTAACGATTTCATAGAGGCGACCAGAAAAAATCATGAGGCTTCAGTTAAGGAACTAGGAAACCTGAGATTTGACATACTTCAATGCATTGACGATCCTACTAAATTTCTCCTGTACGAAGCTTATGAGTCTGAGGAGGCCTCAGCAGCACATAAGAAAACAGCTCATTACCGGGAATGGAGAGATACTGTTACTGACTGGATGGCAAAACCAAGAGAAGGTATCAAGTATAAAGTGATGTTTCCTAAAGACAGGAACAAATGGTGATTTTTAGCAAAAACACAAAAAAATAAAAAAATACAAAATAAATTTGACAAAATCAAAAAGTGTGTTATACTAAGAAAGTCTGTTAAGTAAAAAGACTGACTTTTGTTACTCAAAAGAGATGCTAACAACAATCAACCGAATTTTCTATAACAGATTGTTAAAAAAGGATCTCTTGTGTTTTGATAATGTTATCGTTAAGAGTTTAGAATCATTACCTTGCTTCTTCTCTCCCAAAGAAACGTTATTAGACTTAAGAGAAATAATGTTAAAAAGGAGGGAAAAAATATGCAAGGTAGTAAATTATATGTTGGAAATCTTAAGTATTCTGTAACCAATGATGAATTAAATGAATTGTTTGCTGGTTATGGTGAAGTTAAGAATGTAAACATCATTGAAGGCAAAGGCTTTGGTTTTGTAGAAATGTCTTCTTCAGAAGAAGCCGAAAAAGCTAAAGATGCTTTAAATAATGCTGATTTCGAAGGTCGTCCTTTAAAAATTGATGAAGCTCGTCCGCCAAGACCAAGAACCGAATATCGTAGTCGCAGATTCTAAGATAAATATTTAAGGTATAAAAAACAAAATAGGGACAGTTCCTAATAAAATAGGACTGTCCTGTTTTTATTTCTAAAGAAAATAGAAAGTAGAAAATAGGGACAGACACCTATTTTTATAATTACAACCCAGTTATTTTATATAACAGTTCAATTAAATCTTTATCAGATACTTCTCTCGGATTATTATTTAGAGTGCCCCCCTTTGCACCTTTAATTAATTGAGGGAAATCTTCTTCTTTTATTCCCCATTCGGACAGATTATCTTTTATTCCTACCTGAGAAAGTATTTCTTTAATCTTTTCTACTGCTCTTTGGGCAGCTTCTGACTCTGATAATAAAGAGACATCTTCTCCTAAGGATTGGGCTATTTTAGCCAATCTTTTGGTAATTACCGGGAGATTATACTCCATTACATAAGGCAGTAGTACTGCACAGGAAAGACCATGAGGAATTTTATAATACACTCCTAACGGATGAGAGAGGGCATGGGCTGCTCCTAATCCGGAATTAGACAGGCAAAGCCCACTCAAAAGTGCGGCCATAGCCATATCTTTACGTGCTTCTAAATTTTTCCCATCTTTTACTGCTTTGACTAAACTTTTACCGATTAATCCTATAGCGTGTAGAGCCAGGACATCAGTGATTTCCTGATTTTTCTTACCTAAGTAAGATTCTATACATTGAGTCAGGGCATCGCCTCCACTGATAGCCGTCATATAAGGAGGTAGGGATAAGGTGAGTTCAGGGTCAACCAGAGCTACTTCTGGTAGAAGCCAGGGGTCTCTTATACTCTTCTTTAGACCAAGTTCAGTGTTGGTGATTACCGCATTTCTTGTTGCTTCTGAGCCGGTACCCGAGGTAGTGGGGATGGCGATAAAGGGGATGGGTCTGTGTTGAAATTTTCTGCCTTTTCCTTCAATTTCCTGATAATCAGCTACTGAACCTTCATTAGTTACTATTACCGAGATAGCTTTACCGGTATCGAGGACACTTCCTCCTCCCAGGGATATAACTAGATTGCAATTTTCTTTTCGGGCAAAATCTGTTCCAGCATCTACTATTTTTACTGTAGGATCAGAGGGGATATTTTCATAGATTGCATATTTTAAATTATTTTCTATAAGTAAATGAGTCAAGCGGTCCAATGCCCCACTTTTTCTCATCGCCCCTCTACCCAGCACTATCAAAGCTTTACTTCCTAATCTTTTTGCCTCTGCTCCAACTTGAGATATTCCTCCCGGACCAAAGATAATTTTACCGGGTGCATAAAATTCGGCTATTTTATTCAAATCGGTAATCCTCCTAATATGGGAACGATGCGTCATACCCGCACCTTATTATTTTTTGTACCTTTAGGTTACAATCATACATTTTTATATTTTTTAATTTATATTATTATTTTTCTTTTGCCTTTGTAAAATTTTGAGTCAACCTCAATTTATCTCTAAAATTAATTTCAAAAGATTATCCATCGGTAAAAGTTATAATTTTTATATAAAGCGTTATTTACTGGATAAATAAATTCGCAGTATATTCAGGGCGCGGCGGGCTGAGCGCAAGCGGATTAATTGACGGTCTCCAAAAAATTGGTGCTTTTGGGTGAGAGTTTTTTTGCCATCAGCTAAAGCCATATAGACCAATCCTATTTTTTTCTTTTCTGTTGCTCCTCCCGGACCGGCGATACCAGTAATGCTAAGTCCAATATCACTGTGACAACACCTTCGCACCCCTTCAGCCATTAATTCTGCTACTTGCCTGCTTACTTCACCATATTTTTTAATTATTTCTGAGGGCACTTTTAACAGGTCTTCTTTAACTTGAGCACTATAACTTATCACTCCTCCTTGGAAATATTCAGAACTTCCCGGTATGCGGGTAATCATTTCACCCAGCATTCCCCCGGTACAGGATTCTGCCACTGCAATTTTAAGCCTTTTGCTCTTTAATAAATCTCCTATAACTTCTTCCAAAGACTGCTCATCACTTCCATAAATATAATTACCCAATATTTTAGTTAACTGATTAACCGAAGATTGTAATAGTTTATCTGCTTCTTTTTCACTGGAGGCTTGAGTGGTAATCTGGATTTGAATATCTTCTGGATTAGCATAGATGCCAAAAGAAAAATTTTTCTGATTATTTATATAATCACGAATTAATTCATTAACTGATGATTCCCCTAAGCCTGTAACTTTTAATATTTTTGATTTTTTAATTACCGAAGGAGGAAATTTTTCTTTCAAGTAAGGGATTAAATTTTCTACTACCAATTTTTTCATTTCCCAGGGGACACCGGGCAGAGAACATATAATTTTATTATCTTTTTCCAGAATCATAGCCGGGGCAGTACCATATTGGTTAATAATAATTTTTGCCCCTTCCGGAAGGTAGACTTGTTTGAGGTTACTGGGACTAATTTTTACTTTTATTTTATTAAGCACTTTTCTTAAGTGTTCTTCCGCTTCGGGATATTTTATCAATTTAAGATTTAATACCCTGGCAATAGTTTCATAAGTGATATCATCTTCAGTAGGTCCCAACCCCCCGGTGGTGATTACCAGATCAGAACGTTTGAGGGCGAGTTTTAAGGTGGATAATAATGATTCAGAATTATCCCTAACTGCCGAAATATGTTCTACATCAATACCTAATTCGACCAATTTTTGGGCAATAAAATTAGCGTTGGTGTCAGTAATTTGTCCTCTCAATATTTCACTACCTATGCTGATAATTTCTGCTTTCATAAATTTATTTACCTCTCCCTAATCTTTCCGGTGGGCACGATGCATCGTGCCCCTACCTTTTTATTTTTTGTGTTTTTTTGGGTTATAATCATATGTTACTATTCGATATTTTTATCAGTTATCAATTTTTGATTTACAGTTTAATTTGTTCTATGTTATCGCTACGAATCTGGTGTAGGGGGCGGATTTATCCGTTCCAGGCTATTTCTAATTTCATTTACAAAAATATGTGCCTCTCTTACGGGTATGGGTAATCTATATTTATCTGTACATTTTAATACAATATCTATAGAAGTTAAAAGGTCTATTTTATTACCCGGGGAAACAAAAATAGGTTTGGTCCTTCTTCTTGTTCTTAAAACTGCCCCTAAAACTTCTTTGTCTTCTCTTAATAGGGTATAGTCTCCTTTTTCTTCTCCCACCGGAATATATTCTCCACTTAATCTTGATTTAGCACAGCCAATAGCAGGTTTATCTAAAAATAATCCTAAGTGAGTAGCTATCCCCATTCTCCTGGGGTGAGCAATTCCCTGACCATCGAAGAGGATGATATCTGGTTCATTATTTATTTTTTTAAAAGCTGCAAGTAAGCTCGGTCCTTCCCGAAAGGTAAGAAGACCAGGGATGTAAGGGAAGTTTGCCGGGCAAACAGAATATTGCCTTTCAATTGTTTTTAATTGAGGAAATTTAAGAATTATGATTCCGGCGATCATCATATTTTTATAGTAACTTACATCTGCCCCGGCAACTCTCTTTATTTTATTAAAAGAATTATTTAAGGATATTTTTTTCTTTAATTTTCTCTGGAGTTGAACTGCTTCCTCAGGGCTAACTTTAAATGAGTGCAAATTTAGATATTTCAAAATTAATTTATCCTCCATATAAATTAGTCGATAGTGAATAGTCGTTAGTTGTTAGTTTAAAACTTAAAACTTTTTCTTTCCAAAATATTGCTTTTAAAGTACTCGGATTTATCCGTTTTATTTTCTGTTTTTAAAAGAGGAGGAGACTCCAAGGAAAAAGGAAATTCTTATACAATGAATTTACTTTTTTAGGGATATAACTTATTTTATATACACTAAACAATTTACTCTACAGGAATGTCTTCTCCCATTTTTCTACGAGGCCATTCAATTTCTATTAATCCTGGTTTTGATAATCTGGCCTTAATCTCTTCTTTTTTAATATCAGGATTTATCCTTATTCTGAGAAGGTGAGATTTATCTGTCCTGGTATATCTTATACGTTGAGATAGTCCATAAAAACCTATTCCATAAGGACCTATTTTAAATCCAAAATTTTCCCAGAAATCTTCAAAGTCCTCCCATTTTTCTTCAAATTTCATTTCTTTTCACCTCCTACGTTTAATCTGTTTTAAAAGCAAAAGTTAGATCACTTGGGCCACTGTTTTTTGGGGAAATAATTATAAGTAAGAAAATATTGGTTAATTACTGCATTGGGCCATTTGCTGATTATTATCATTTTTTTCTTTTTTAAAAATCTGCGTAGTTCTATATATTTAGAAAAATTAATAAAATCTTTATAGCTTCCAGTAAATTTTTTAGGCCAATCTCGGGCTAAAGGATGGAAAGGATTTTTAATGCTTTTGATTAATTCCTGATATCTTTGTGCCATATTCTTTATTTTGATTTTTTTGCCAATTTTTTCAAATACGGCTTCTGGATGTAATTTCTCCCATCCTAAAGGAAGGGAGCCATGTTCGCCCCATTGTACATTTATTCTTGCCCGTTGATTATGAAGATTAGCATCTTTAACTGCCTCTTCAGTGGAAAGGATAGCCATATGAAAATAAGTATACACACCGGTTACTTTTTCTTTCTTTTTATCAAATTCTATCCATACTACCTCATGGTCGGAAGGGTCATTATCTCCCGGATAATCAATATCATCCTCCCAGAATAGATTATAAGCAATAATTGATTTTTCGGGGTGAATCACGGCTACTAAATCCTTAAGTTTGAAATATTCTTTAATATTGGCAAATAATCGGGGAGCAAATTTATGAACTAATTTTATATCAGCTTCTGAAGGCATACGAGGAGGGTCTAATTTTAGCACTACCTCATATTCACTACTTGCTTCCATCAATCGTCTCATCAAATGGTAGGCATAGCCCAGCTGATAATGATATAGGATATTGCTGGGGTCTAATTTTATCGCCCTCTGATAATTTTCTATAGCTTTATTGAGTATCAATAGATTTCTTCCGAAAGCTTCGTATGTTTCCCGGTGCATTTCTCCATTTTCGAAATAATTTTTCGCCATAGTCATATTTAAACCCATTTTTGAAGTGATATTTTGTCGAATTTTTTATATTTATTATTTTCCAAAAAGCTAAAATATTTTCAACAGATTATATATAGGATACCATGCAGATAATTCCATAGTAAATTATAATTTTTAGTCATAATTAAGTTGTAGGGGTATAATGAATTTGCCCTCACCATATATATTATTGTTTTATTTCTCCTGTGGGCACGATGCATCGTGCCCCTACATTACTATTTTGTTTACTTCTTGGGTTGCAATCATATATAATTATTCGACATTTTTATAGAAAATCCTTCTTTTTTATTTAGTTGTTAATATTTGGTTAGCGCGTTTCTCCTGTGGGCACGATGCATCGTTCCCCTACCTTACTATTTTGTCTACTTTTTGAGTCACAATCATAATATTATAAAATAAAATTTGAAATTTTTTAAAGATAGTTGAATAATTAGTTTGTATGTATTATAATTGCCTCTGATTTAGAAATAAACAGAAACTTTCTAAATTTAATCAAAGATAAGGAGGGGGAGAGAATGGATATAACGGAATTAATTGCCCGAGTGATGGATTCGAATGTCTATTTAGGAGCAGGAATTATTTTCTTGTCCCGGGTAATAGATGTGACCTTAGGTACTTTTCGAGTGCAGATGATAGTAAGAAGAAAAAAGCTTATTGCCGGGATACTTGGTTTTTTTGAAGTCTTGATATTTATTTTAATTGTAAGCAAAGTACTCCAGGATATTGGTAATTGGTTTAATGTCTTGGCCTATTGCGGTGGTTTTGCAGTAGGAAATATTGGAGGTATCTATATAGCAGATAAAGTATCTAAAGAAATAATTTCAGTAGGGATTATCTCCAGGACTAAGTGGCAGGAGATTGAACAGAGACTTCGAGATGAAGGCTTTGGAGTTACCCGTACTATGGGATATGGCAAAGATGGTGAAGTTCAGGTCTTGCAGGTTATATGCGAAAGAAGCCATTTCCCTAAAGTAAGGGATATTTCTATGGAATATGACCGTAAAGCTTTTATTGCTTCTTATCTTATAACTGGAAAATACGGTGGCCGTTTTTATGGAATAAAGAGTAAAATATAGAAAATTTTACAATATATTTCAATTATAAAAAAGTCCTGGTGAATCTTTTTTCTGCAATTATTTCTCTAATTTTTTCTAACTGCATAGATTTATCAATATCTAAAGCAATTTCGGGAGGAGAGGAGATAGCTTTCCCCTTGAATCCTGCGAATAACTCTGAAAATTTCTTTTCTAAGTCTCTGACAGATAGATATTTTCTTAAATATTTCAAGGCAATTTGCGGACCTAATAGCCGAGCCATTTTTAGAGGGTGTTTTCTAAAATAGATAAATTGGTTAATTGTCTCTTCAAACTTAGTGATAATTTGAGGATTTACTAAAGAGATATTTCCTCCGGTAAACGATCCTTCAAAGAGATTAGCATATACCCTTCTTAATTCTGGAAAGGGGTAGGATTTTTGGTATATTTCCTTCTCAATTATAGGATAATAGAGGTCAAAACCAGGGAATTTATAACATTCTTTTATAAAGTAATCGATATGTTTTTCATTTATTAGTGGGATATCACAGGTGGAAATTAAGACGAGAGGGTCCTTTTGTAATAATTGAGTTCCTGATTTTAAAGTATCTATAATAGTTTGACTGTCAGGAATAGTTAGGTCAACCATATCTTTAACTAATCTTTGCACTTCATCAGGGCCTGCTACTATGATTCTATCAATATATTTAGATTTTTTAAATGTATTAGTTACTTGAAGAATCATGGGTTTGCCTTGAGGAATTATTTTGATTAAAGCTTTATTTTCTTTTCCGGTAAATTTTCTAAGGCTTATTTTGGTTTTTCCACCTGCTAACAGCAAGACATTTATATTTTTTAACATAATTAATACTGTCCTGATTTTTAAATTTATTGTATTATATAGATAAAACGAAAAGCACAAAACGCAAAACCATAGCTCAAAATTAAAAATTAAAAAAGAGTTTAAAGTTTTGAATTATAGATTTCTTGGCGATATACTCGAAACTCGATACACTATACTTGTACTCACGACTAATTAAATTATATAATAAAATCAACCATAAGACAAAAGGAGGGGAGAATATACCTTGGAAAGTATTTTTAGGTACACTATTTTTTTAACTGCCTGGGGATGGGCAGGGTTTACGGCTGACCAGAAGGGCTTACGGGTTTTAGTTTTGCCCGAACAAAGAAAAGAAGATGTTGTTTTTGAATTAGGAAAAAATTTTAATAGCGACAACATCAGTAATATAAGCAATATTGAAGAAGAAAATGGAGATTTTATGGATTTAATTCACAAGATTAAGGATTACTTTGTGGGTAAGAAGGTTGATTTTTCGGACTGTCAGTTGAATTTAGATAATTATACAGATTTTCAGAAGAAAATTTTACAAACCGCTAGAAAAATTCCTTATGGAAAAACCAGAAGTTATAAATGGGTGGCTCAGACCGCTGGTTATCCCCGAGCCTATCGGGCAGTGGGAAATGTTATGAGGAATAATCCTATACCACTGATTATTCCCTGTCATCGGGTAATAAAAAGCAATGGTATGCTAGGTGGTTTTTCTGGAAAAGAAGGAGTTGCTTTGAAAAAGAAGATGATAAATTTAGAATCTGCAGTTCTCCTGCTTTTGCAGGAGCAGACTCGGTGAAACTCATCCCCATGAAACATGTGCTCATAAAAACAAGTAACGGGGAATAGGGAAGAGGCGTTTTTATACCGCCTCTTTTTATTACCAATAGATGATTATTAAATTAAAGCCATTTCTACATCTTCATCATCTTTATAGGTATGGTAAGTAGCAAGTTTTGCCTGAATCCGAGAAACAATCTCTTCCAAAAAATAAGTGGGGGCTAAATTATGTCGAATTACACTTTCATAAAAAATTAATTTTATTAATTGGCTGTGGGTTAGCCCTACCTTGCTTGCCATAAAAGTAAATGAACCACTTCGGGAGAGGGCAGGGGTACTATTTACATCTATAACGTAAATATTTCCATATTCATCTTCCTTAAAGTCAATTCTAATAACATCGCTGGCTCCCACGGCATCAAAAGTATTTATTGCTATCTGGGCAAGTTTTTTAAATCTTTCATCATCCTGATATATTATTTCAAATCTATCCCGCATTTTATACTCTTTATTTTTAGTGGAAGTATATCTGATGCCATGGTCTTCAGGAAAACCGATAATCGGTAATATATATTTTTTATATTCCCCACCTAAGACTCCAACGGTATATTCTCTTCCCGGTAAGTATTTTTCGATTATTAGTTTTTCAGGCCCTAGTTCTTTTTTTAAACATAGAAATCTGTTCTTTATTTCTTGTAGGTTGTGTACTACCGATTTGGGAGTAATGCCTATACTATCTCCACCGCCCGCTGGTTTTACCATTAAAGGGAAGCCAATTTTTTCAATTTGATGGAGTATTTTTATCTTATTAAATCGAGAGTGAGTGTCAAATATAAAATGGTCAGGAACCAGGATATTTTTTTCTCTTAGTTTTGTATAAGTAAGGTCTTTATTTCGACAGATTTCCATACTTTCAATATTAGAAAAATTACAAGGAATTTGATATTTATTTAACTGTTTGCGGACCATTGCTGCACCATGCCCACTATACAGGGTGTGGGGGATACCTTTATATCCTTCTGCCAGAACAAAAGCAAGATTAATTGGTTGATGTCTGTTTACAAATTCATCTAATTGTTCTGGGGTGAAAAGGTCTAAAGATAGAATATGGTTATTAGTCTCTATCAAGGCCTGACGGATAGCGTCTACTTCTTCAATGGCGATACACTCTCTAAAGATCCCTTTACGTTTTCTTTTGCTTACCTGGTTATAGACAAATAAAATATTTTTTATCATACATTCAACTCCTTTCATCCATTTATATTTTTCTGAAGAGTTAATTATTTTTTACGACTATTCTTTATAGAATATTTCTCTTTTGGGTACCTTATCTTAAAGATAAAATAATATGATTTTATGTAGTGTGCCAATTCTAAGATAGGTAAAAAGGATAGGAACTCCTTTATAATTAATATAATGGTAAGATTAAAATAGATAGTTTTAAGCAGGGTAATTTCTTATAAAATATTATATAATAAGATGTTAAAAAATACAAATAAATTATTATTTACCATACATCACCGAGTTAGATTAACCAGATTGTCAGGGGGGTAAACTCCCCTTAAATCCCTCTGCCTTTTGTTATTCATTTCAAAAAGTAAACAGAGTGGTAATGTAGGGGCACGATGAATCGTGCCCAAAGGATGTTAAACTAAATCTTTTAGCCAGGATTTTAATAGATATTTGATAATAGATAAGATGATTACAGTTATCAGGATGATAAGTATAGTTGAATAATTCCAACCTTGTACAACTATTCCCAGGGAAGTACCTGCTGCGGGAGGATGTTCGGTATTAGTAATAACCATTATAAATATGGATAACCCTACAGATAGAGCTGGGATGATTACTTCTATCATTTCTTTAGAAATAAAAAGAATATCGGTTATAAAATTTAAAGAAGAAAGGTGCAGGCAAAAAATTCCAATTATAATGCCGATTAGATGTCCCCCTGTAACTTTCCTTGGTTGAGCAGTAGTATAATTAGGCATAGCAAAGATTATGAAAGTAGTTGCTCCCAAAGAGGCAACAACAGCAGTATGGGTGAATATATTTAATAAATAAAAAATTATTACCAAAGAAAGAGTGGCTAATATGCTTTGAACAATATAAAAATAAAAATTTTTTTTGAATTTTTTATCGAATAAATACATCTTTTAATAATATTTTTAATTTATTTGTTAGAATTATTGACTAATTTAGTAATTTTTTCAGTCTCTCCTATTACGATTAAAAAATCTCCTTTTTTTATTACATCTTTTGCATGAGGGGAGATATTGAAGTTATTATCTCTTTTAATAGCCAAAACGTTTATTCCATATTTATTTCGTAAGTCTAATTCACTTAAAGTTTTATCTTCAAAATTAGAGGGGGCTTCAATCTCAATAACACTATAATCAGGTTCCAGTTCTATATAATCCTTTATATTGGGAGTAATTAAACTCCGAGCAATTCTTATTCCCATATCTCTTTCGGGAAATACTATTTTATCTACTCCTATCTTTTCTAAAACTTTTGCATGAAAATTATTTTGGGCTTTAGCGATAATATATTTTATTCCCATCTCTTTTAATATAATTGTGGTCAAGATACTCGATTCTAAATTTGAGCCGACTCCTACAATTGCTGCGTCAAAATTTTTTGCCCCTAGTTCGGTCAATACCTTTTCATCAGAAATATCTGCCTGAACAACTTCAGTAATTTTATTTTTTAGATCATTTACTCTTTCAACATCAGTATCTACCCCCAGGACTTCATATCCCATTTCTGCTAAGGTGGTGGCTACTGCTGAACCAAATCTGCCTAAACCGAGAACTATAAATTGTTTCACGAAAATTACCTCCTTATAAAATTGACCAATTGACCAATTTGCCAATTCACCAATTAAAATTACAGATTACGGGTTTATAGTTGCGAATTGTAAGTTTACGGTTATCGGGTTTTCAACTGTTAGTTTATTATTACATTATTATATCATTATTCTTATTTTTGGGTAGGGGGCGGATTTATCCGCCCCGATTTCTTGCCGGTTCGATAAATAGAACCCCTACCTTATTTCTACGACAAGCCTTTGCTGTCTTCACCTAGCCTGTCCCACTAACGTCTAAATTGACCGGGCAACTAGCTAACCGGTAAACAGGTAAACTACTATGTAAGGCAATTGGTGAATTGGTAGATTGGCTAATTGGTCAATTTATTTTCATCCTACCATAACCTTCTCTTCAGGATATTTAATTACTTCTGGTTCTCGTCCTTGAATCAATGATAAAGCCAGACCCAGAGGCCCAACTCTCCCACTAAACATTGTGATGATAATTATAATTTTTCCAGCTACACTCAGAGATGGAGTGATGCCTGTTGATAATCCTACTGTGCCAAAAGCAGAAACAACTTCAAATAAAATTTTTATGAAATCCTTTCCTTCTACATAGGATAATAGAATGGTCATAATGATAACCAGGGCGAGGGAAAGGGTAATAACAGTTAGTGCTTTAGGAATTATATCAGGAGAAACTCTCCTCTTAAAAAGATTTATTCCTTCCTTCCCGGTTAAGGAAGACCAAACATATAATATAAGTAAGCCAAAGGTAGTGGTTTTGACTCCTCCACCAGTAGAACCTGGAGAAGCCCCTATGAACATTAATATTATAATTAAAAATAGGGTAGGATTTAACATACTCCCAATATGTACAGTATTAAAACCTGCAGTACGGGCAGTAACTGATTGGAAGATTGAACCATATATCTTTTCTGAAAGATTAAGATTACTCAGAGTAAAAGGATTGTTAGATTCTATAAGGTATATACCTATAAAACCGATTAGAATAAGTATGAGACTGATTTTTAAAGCTAATTTGGCGTGCAAAGAAAGAGTGCCGTTTTTCCCGTATTGAAAAAGTTCTAATAACACCAAAAATCCAATTCCTCCTAATATAATTAGAGCCATAAAAGTCAGGTTAATGGTTAAATCTCCTTTATAACGCATTATACTATCTGAGAAGAGAGAAAATCCAGCATTACAAAAGGCAGAGATAGAATGAAAGACTCCCAGGTATAATGCCTTGATAGGTGAATAAAATCTTTGCCAGCAAAAGAACAGAATAGTTGCCCCTACACCTTCGATAATTACAGTAAATATCAAAATATATTTGGCTAAGCGAACTAAACCGCCAATAGAAAATTGATTTAAGGATTCTTGCATTATTAATCTTTGCCTTAAAGAGATTTTTTTACCCATTAAAAAGGCAAACATAGTGGACATAGTCATTATCCCTAATCCACCACATTGCAAAAGTATTAGAATGATTAATTGCCCAAAAGTAGAGAAATCCTTCCCGGTGTCTAAAACAATTAATCCGGTAACACAGGTGGCAGAAGTGGCAGTGAAAAGGGCATTAATAAAACCGACACTCTTACCTGTGCTGGAAGCAGCAGGCAGGTTAAGAAGTATAGTCCCTATGATAATTACTGTCAGAAATCCTAATAGTAAGACCTGAGGTGGTGATAATTTTTCTTCTTTTATTATTTTAACCGGTGATGTAATTTTGCTTACCTCATTTTTTAAATTTTAAATTTTAATTTAATTGTAATTATATTTAGGGGCACAATGAATTGTGCTCTCATCATTTTATCATCTAATGCCACTTGTAGGGTACGATACATCCTGCCCCTAATTCTTAATCCTGATTTTCTTAAGGCGATACTCGATACACAATACTCGATACGATATATTAACGACTGATTAATTTATTTCCGCCAGAATTCTGGAACAACCAGAATTAATACAGTATATATTTCTAATCTACCCAATAGCATACAGAGAATCAAAGTAATTTTCCCCAAGGGTGGTATAAAAGCATAATTCTGGGCTGGTCCAACCAAACCGAGGCCTGGTCCTACATTTCCTAAAGTAGCGGCAACTGAAGCCATAGCACTTAATATATCCAATCTTAACAAAGACATTATAAAAGTACAAATTACAAAAATTAAGATATATAGAAAGAAAAATCCGGTAATATTGCGTATCACATCTTCAGAAATTACTTTATCTCCCAATCTGATAGGAGTAACTGCTTGAGGATGTATCAGCTTGTAAAATTCTTTTAAATGCAGGAGATTATCTTTTTCGATTAAAACATATAAATTATCACCTAAAACTATTTTTTCTTCTCCATCAGGGATAATTATTTTATCTTTTCTAAAGATAGCAGCCACTAATATAGGATATTCAAATTTAATATCCTTTAGTCTTTGGTTAATAAAAGAAAAATCTTCTTCGATTTTAAGTTCGAGAAGTTGCATTTTTCCTCCAGCAAAGCTTTCTGCCTGAGCAACATTTATGGGAGATTTAAGTAATTTAACTATTTGTTTAGCTGTAGCTATTTCAGGATTAATAACAAAGTCTATTCCTAGCTGTTCCCTAGACAAGGCATTATTATGAATATATTCAATATTTCTAATTCGAGCAACCTTTTTGGGAACACTATATTGTTTAGCCGTCATACAGGCAAGTATATTTGCCTTATCGCTATTAGTTACTGCAATTAACATATCTGCTTGTTTGATTCCTGATTCTTCTAAAGTATGAACATTGGCTCCTTTACCTAAAATAGTGAGTACATCTAAACTATTTTGAGCAGATTGTCGAACTGTATTATCTTTTTCAATTAATATTACGTCATGACTTTCTGAAGATAGAGTTTTAGCTATTTGACAACCGACTTTTCCTGCTCCTATGATAATTATTTTCAAGAGATTCACTCCACTTGGTTTTTATAAAAAGTAATTTATTCTAAATTTTAAGAACTTTTATTAAACTAAAATAGAGAAACTATCTAATATTTAGTTTCTCTACTATTTGTTAATAACAAATATATTTATAAAATCATTCCACCTCCAACGCTTACGTGGTTAGCTGATGGTTTTAAGCTGAATGGATTGCCCTACTTATTATTTAAATAAGATTTGCCCCCTAAATTTGGTTCGCCGGTTTTTCGATTAGGAAATTCAGCGTAAAAAACGATTGACCTTTTTACCTTCGGATTTTATACTTTTTTTAAGTATTTGTCAAACCAAATTAGTACCAAATTAGTATCGAGTAAGGAAAAAGAACTAGGGAAAAAGAAAGAAAATTTACATTAACTTTGTATCACATATTGCGTAAAAATTAGCTCATAGCGTGTAGTATAAAGTAACCAGTGATAAGTAATATATAATAAGCAATAAGTTTCTGGTTTCAAGTTGTTAGTTACGAGTTTAAGAGATATAAAAGAGGACAGACTACTTTTTATTAAATTATAAGGCGTAGGGGTGTATTTCGATATTACCTAAAATCAGGTCTAAAATTAGTGAATTTAGGGAATAATATAAATGGAATAATTATTTTACAAAGTTGAAAAAGGCAAACTATCCGAAAGGATAGGACGCAAAGTTATGGGTCTAAGGCATTTTAATACTACGATTGTCAGACTGCCTGCTTTTTTTATTTTGGAAATATTTGCACTTTTATATGGAGATGATGTAGGAGGTTATTCATTAATAATATATTTAGAAGTACTTTAAAAAGTTTTAATTTTTTTTGTATAAAAAGAAGGATTTTTTGAAAAAATATCGTATGTAAACCATAGAAGGTAAGTATAAATATATAGGAGAGAAAATATTTTCATAAATTTTTTATAAAAGAGGTGAACGAAATGAGAAAATTAATTTTTTATTTTGTTGCTTTAGTTTTAATCTTAACTTTAGGAAGTGCAGGGTTGGCTCAGGGGTTGCCTTCTTTAACCGAAAGCAGTCCAACTCCCACTCCACCTACTACTAATATTACTCCTCCCCCAGTTTCTCCTTCTGCTATCCCTGAGACGGTATTCGTTCCCAATATTTATTCTTATTCTGACCCTGATTGCAGTTTTAAATTCAGTTATCCTGAAACTTGGGAACCCTATTATGAGATGGATGATACAGGGACTTGTAAAGCAGAGATTGATCTCTTTGAGGGAGACTATATAATAGCTGCTTTTTCGGTATATGTTGAAAATTATGATTCATCATTAGCAAGTTATGCTATTTCTGTAGAAGAATGGATGTTAGACCCAAAAAATATGCCTGAATATAATAAAATTAATGAAGAAGCGATAACTATTGGGGGTTTACCGGCTATAAAAAGGCTTTATACTTGGACTAAGATACACAAAGAGGATAATTCAAAGATTCCTATTAAAGCAGTTGATGTCTATTTGGTAAAAGACAAAAAGGGTTATATTTTAGAAGGTCAAGTAGTGCGAGATAAATTTGACCAAATATTACCTCAATTGGAGACAATGTTTAATAGCTTTACTGTGTCAGAGAGAACAACAGAGCCAGTACCTCCAGTATCTGATGTAACTTCAGTAGTTACTACAACTGAGGCTCCTTCCTCTTCTACTACTTCATCTACTACTGAAGAAATTACTATTAAGTTTTGTCCTTATTGCGGAACACCACTACAGCCGGATTATAAGTTCTGTCCCGGGTGTGGAAAACCTATTCCAGTCCAAAGGTCAATAAAGGTTCCGAAAGAGATAGGAGTAAGGAATAACAATAAGATTAATATAAATTACTCAGAAAATTTGACGCAGACGAGAGGATTTTCTGAAGAAATCAATCAATTTAATTATCCAAGAGGAATAAACAAGAGTTATAGTAAACCTTTTAAATATTTTAAACCTATTCTTATTTCACGAGGTTTTGGTTCAAAATTAGTGCGTCTATTTCCAGAAAATCCAATTTTCCCCTGGGCAGTTTCTAAAAGAATTATGTTAGGAAATTATGCTAATTTATTCCCTGCTTCTCTGGGGAGAAAAATTTCCTCTCAGAGTTTAGCTATCAGAAGTTTTTATCCGACAAATTTTAATTTCTCCTATATTAGGGGATTAGGGAGAGAGATAGCCTTTAATCCAACTACTAATTCTAATATAAGTACAACTTTTCGAGGAAGAGTAATTGATCAATTAGGTTCTCCTATAAAAAATTTAGGAGAGGGCACTATCTCTCAAATAAAAGTTAGTAGAGCTCCTCTTTCAGAAAAAACCTGGATTTTAAGAAACGCCAAGAGAGGAGTTGAAGAGGATATTTCTATAGGTTCTTCCTTACAAAAATTAAGTTCTAAAATAGGAAGTTTCATTACTTCCCCACAATATCGTTCTTCATCTTTTCTAGGAGGTTGTTTTTCAGATATAGGTAAGGAAGTTAATCCTGAAATAGGCGTAAAGAGAGAAGGGGAGATTTTACCTTCTTTAACTCCGACTACTCCTTCTCCCACTACCCCACAGACCACTACAGCTATTCCGGGGACAACTTCTCCAGCTACTGGACCAGAAGGAATAGTTAGTCCTGCACCCGGCGCACCTGCTCAAGGAGGAATAACTCTTACTCCTCCAGGACAGCCTGTTCCATCTCAGCCTGGACCTGGTGGAATTGCTTTACCTACTCCGGGTACTCCTCAAGAACCCCAGATAATCTGGAAACAATACAGTTTAAATCAAGCTTTTAGTCATAATCCCTTAATTACTGGTTATTTAGAGTACCCATCTACGTGGTTGGTAAATTTAGACTCCTTTAATAGAAATGTTACTTTTTCTGAAGACGCCAGTGGGCTTACTTCTTTGACCCTTTTCCCCGGTTTAATGGGGCAGTTTAACAGTGCTCAAGACCTTGCTCAGCAAATGACTTATCTTTTACAACAACAGGTTACTGATTTATCTATATTAAATCAGGAATTTAAAATAGTACCCACTCCTGGTAGTGGGGCGATAGAAGTAACTGAAGGTAAGGTAAATTTACAGGGGAGTTACCAGGAAACTATTTTTAGATTTAATATAGAAACTTATGTTATCTATACTGGAGTTTATGGCCCTTCTTCTGGAATGGGATATGTTATTTTAACCCAGGCACCTCAGAATATTTTCATAGAGAAAGAACAAAAATATTTCAATCGGATGATACTTAGTTATAAGAGGGCTTTGGGAGTGGTAAAATAATATTTTGTTTTAAGGAAAAATTAGTTGTTTTTTGGAAAACTATCCAATAAATAAAATTATGGGAAGAAAAATTGATGAAGAGTAAGAGTACTTTTATAATCCTAACGGGGATAATTATCAGCTTGATGATATTATTTTTATTTCCTTTATTCGGCCAAGGGGTTTCAATAACTTTAAATGATGGAACAGTTATAAGTCTACCCGACACTGAATTTGAGCCCTCTCTATGGGTGGAAAATGAGATTAAAAAGAAGGATTTTTTGTCTTATTCTCTGGATATTACCTCTCTTTCACCTGAACAGCAGGAAGAAGTAATTAAATATATCAAGTGTAGGGCTGACCAAATTTATCTTACCGGTCAATATTCTCGCCTAATAGAAGAGATGAATATCTTAAAAGCCCTCGCGCTTTCTCAGGGGGAAGATGATTTACTTGCAGATAGCCTTTATTATCAGGGGAGAGCCTGGTATCGTCAGGGGAAGGATGATGAAGCCCATCAGGTACTTCCTCAAGCATTAGAAAAATATGAAGCCTTGCAAGATAATTCAGGGATTATGAAGGTTTATATTACCCTGGCCGGCATATATCAAAGTTACCAGGATTTGGATAAATCCGAAGAATACGCTCAACTTGCTTACCAATTAGCTGAACAGCTTCAAGATATTTCTGGAAAAGCCTCTACCTTTTTAAGTTTGGGGATAATATCTTTTTATCGAGGAGACTTAGAAAAAGCAGAAAAATATTTCTTAGACTCCTGTGATTTAGCTACTCGGGCTGAAAATGTAGAAATAACTGCATTATCTTTAAACAATTTGGCTTATGTCTATGTTGAAAGAGGAGATTACCAAAAAGCCCAGCAAGTTTGTGAATCCTCCTTACAGGTCAGTTTAGAGAACGGTTTTAAGTGCGGAGAATTTGCGGCTAAACTTTCTTTAGCCCGTCTTTCTCATGAAGCCTGGGGAGATTCTAATCAAGCCCTACAGTATCTAATAGATGGACAGAGATTGGCGTGGGAAATGGAACTGGGTTACCAGGAGGCTTGGGTGCTCAATAATATGGGAATTATCTACCTGGATAAAGGAGATTTTGAAAATGCCAGGAAGGTCTTAGAGGAAGCAGAGGAGCTTATTCAATTATATAATATGCCTGGAGATATAGGGGTATATACCAACCTGGGAAGCCTTTATTTACAGACTAATGATTTAAAGAAGGCGGAAAATTATATTACCCGGGTCCTTCGATTGGCGACTAATTTAAATTATCCTTTAACTATAGCTGATGCCTGGATGAATCTGGGGGTAGTGTATAATAATGAAGAGCGGTATAAGGATGCGATTGCTGCTTATACCGAGGCAATGAAAATCTATGAAAAATTAAATATTCAGCCCCGAATTGCAGCCTTAATGAATAATTTTGCCTCTTTAAACCAACATCTGGGCAATTTAGAACTTGCTTTAGAAAGCCAGTTAGAGGCCTTAAGGATTCACCAGGAATTAAATATGCCTTTTGATCTGGCTTTGGATTATGGTAATTTGGGGACTATCTACCTGGATATGAAGGAGGTGACCAAATCAGAAGAATATTTTAAAAAAAGTTTAGAATTAGCTCAAAAATTAAATTATTCCCAGATGATCTGGTATTGTCAGACTGGTTTAGGGCGAATATTATTAGAACAAGGGAAAAGAGAAGAATCCCTTACTTACTTTAAACAGGCTATAGACATTTTAGAAGGATTAAGAGAAAAACTTACCTCTGCCGAAATGAAGAGAGGTTTTTTTGAAAATAAACTTTTAGCTTATGATTTGACTATAGAAGTTCTCTGGGATTTAGGCCGATTTGAAGAGGCTTTTGATTATACGGAGAGGGCACGAGCACGTAGTTTTTTAGATATCCTGGGAGGAGCAATACTGGAAGTAAAAGATAAAGATAAAGAGATGTTTAGCAAACTTCAAGATGTAGAAACAAGGATTACCTCTCTTCAAGAAAAGGAACGCCAGGAAAGATCTAAACCGACTGAACAACAAAACACTGCTTATTTAGAAGAATTACAAAAGATTCAAAAGAAACTTCAACAAATTTATTATCAGGTAAAAGAAGATTTAAATTACTATTCTCCCGAAGTAGCCTCTTTAGTTACCATCAATCCTCTTACTTTAGATAAAATAAGGGGGATTTTAGATAAAGAAATTGTTTTATTAGATTATTATAATACCGAAGATAGGATTTTAGTATGGGCGATAGAACAAGGGGGGGTAAAGACTAAAGAGATAAGTATAAAAGACATTAATCTTAATAAAAAAATTGAAGAGGCTCGGAAGGCTTTTACTGCTACTGAAGGTGACTATGACTATCAGAAGATTTGTGAGGAACTTTACCGGATACTTTTTACCCCGGTAGAAGCTCTAATAGGCGATAAGACTACCATAGGGATAATTCCTCATCGCAGCCTTTTTTACCTTCCTTTTCAGGCATTAAAGGGTGAAGATGGATTTTTAGTAGACCGATATAATTTATTTTATGTCCCTTCTGCCAGCGTCTATTACTATTGCTTGGGGAAAAATAGAGGAAATCAGGAGAGTTATCTTGGTTTTGGTAATCCCTCTTTTGAAGGAACCGATCTACCTTCCTTGCCTTTGAGTGCGGAGGAAGTTAAGATTACGGCTCGAAATTTCATTTATAATGATGTTTTTATCGGTAAAGAAGCTACTGAGACGAAATTTAAGGAAATTTGTTCTAATTTTGATGTAATTCATCTCTCTACCCACGGATTAGCTGATGACCAAAGACCTCTATATAGTATAATCTGTTTAGCTAAAGATGAAAAAAATGATGGAGAAGTAAGGGCTTATGAGGTATTTTCACTAGATTTGAAAGCCAATTTAGTGGCTTTAGGTGCATGTGAGACTGGATTAGGTAAATTAAGCGAAGCTGAAGGGTTAATAGGTCTGGTGAGGTCATTTCTTTATGCTGGCACTCCCACAGTAATCGCCAGTTTGTGGAGTGTATTTGATAGGCCCACAATGGAACTTTTTATAAAATTTTTTGGATACTGGAAACAGGAGGGAATGGCTAAAGTAGAAGCTCTCGGTCGAGCTCAAAGAGAATTAGCGCAAGAATATGGTCTCCCCGTTGCCTGGGCAGGATTTATCCTGATTGGAGATTACAGATAGGTGAGATGTATGTTACAGTTAGGTAAATAGGTTATTTCCCCTTTCTTTACCAGAGAGAAGACAGGGGAAAAAGGGTTAATCTGAAAAATATTTACTAAACATTAATATTATAAAAATAGAAAGGAGAAAAAAGTAATGAGAATAAAATGTAGATTAATTATAGGAATAATTTTAATTGTATTAGTATTAAGTATGGGGATAGTTTATGGTCAGGGGAGCCTTTATTCTGATCCTCAAGGTCGTTTTTCCTTTAACCTACCTGCCGGTTGGAAAGCTGCTACTCCTTACGATTCTTCTCAAGCAGCCTATTTTACTTATTCGGTTCAACAAAGGATTGTGGGAGAATTAATTGTAATGATTGAAGAATTACCCTTTAGTGCAAGTATAGACCAATACGCAGCAGCAGCGGAAGAAAATGGCTTTAAACAGCTTCCTGGCTATAAACCCGGGACTCAACTTCCTACATCTATTTTTGGTTTACCCGCAATAAAAAAGAATTTTGCTTTCAGCCCTCAGACCGGATTAACTTTACAAGCAGAAGCTTATATGTTCGTTAGTGGTAACTCTGCCTATACTATCCTTTTGGATGTTTTACTTGATTATTTTGCTCAAGTGGAACCAGGTTTTGCTCAAGCAGTGGCGAGTTTTCAAGTGCAAAGTGGGGCACCAATAGCAATTCAACCTACCCCTCAACCAGTTGTACCATCGACACCAGTTCCTACTCCACCAACCACAACTCCTACTCCACCAGTTATTTGTCCTACCCCTCAACCAACTGCACCACCTGTAACAACACCGGTTCCAAGTACTCCTAGTATACCCATTCAACCTCCAGCGACTGCTGGAATGAATATCTATACAGATCCCCAGGGTCGTTTCAGCATCCCCATTCCTGCTGGTAGCACTACTACTCAAACTACTGAAATAGGTGTAGTCTTAAACACACCTGATGGTGCAGGTATTGTAGCTATGTATACTCTGGGAGAACAATATGTTCAGGGTATGGTAAATCAGATTAAACCCAATCATCAGTTTCACGGGCAAAGCCAGCTGCAAGCTGGAAGCAGACAGGCTTTGGTTGAGCTTTATTCTAAGTTTAATCCGCAGGATAATATAAATTACGCCACACTTGTGGTTACTTATCCTGGTACACCTTTTATGATAATCGTAACTGTTCCAGCAGATAAATATAATCAAGCCCAGCCCTGGATATTGGAGATGATAAAAGGAACATCCATAAGATAAAAAGGCACCAGGGGACGGTTCTCTGGTAGGTTTTTTAAGAATGCTCTCCAGAGATTTATATATTTTTTTCTTGACAGAAAAGATAGTTTGGAGTATAAATAAATATAGAAAAAAAAGTTGACAAAAATAGTATGAAAAAGAAGGGGAAGTTAAGATGCCAAACTATGATTTTGAATGTCAAGATTGTCATGAAACCTTTGAGGTTAGAGCAACTATCAAAGAGATGGAAGAAGGCAAGATATCCTGTGTAAAGTGTAAGAGCAAAAATATCAAGAGGATATTTAATGGCTTTGGATTTTCTACCGGAAAGTCTTCATCCTTGACCAGCTCAAGTTCAAGTTCTTGCAGCTCGTGTTCATCCCGTTCTTGCTCAACCTGTGGATAAAATAAAATTATGTTTAAAAAGGCAATAGTTTAAGTAATAAATAATAGACTATTGCTTTTTTTATTTTGAAAGAGTAAAAAATAAAAAATTTTTTTAAAAACTTGCAGGAATTTGGGGTAAGAGTGGAGAATAATTATAAAGAAGTATATCGTATTTAGTATGCCGTATATCGTTAAGAGAAAAAGAAGATAGAAGCTGGTATCCAGGAGCCAGAAGTACGGGCTTATTGTATATGTTCTCAATGATCTATAAAAAGCCGTAAGACAGGCCCGCTTGTCTATGAAAATGTAGATACTGTGGGCTCGATTCATCGAACCCGTTTCGGGCCGAATAAATTCGACCCCTACACCAAATTCGTAGTAATAATATTCACTATTTACTAACGACTAATAAAAGGGAGGAAAATAATTTTGATGTTAAAGAAAAAGAGTATTTTTAGGATTAAATTGTGGTTGTTGTCGGCATTACTTTTAATGATTTTCTCCGCAGCAGGTATGGCCCAAGAGGCGGCTAAGGATTCGGAATACTTGCAAAAGATTGCTCTATGTAAAGATATTGTGGAAAAAAATCCTTTACAAGAGACTAATTTTTTTATCTCTCAGGATGAGAAAGTAGTTTCCTGGGTCAGGTTTTCCTATGATTCACCAGAAAATTTTGTACTTAGATGGGAATGGATTACCCCACAAGGGAAATTGTATCATCGGGGAGAAGTAGAGATGGAAGCTGGTAGTTACAATAATTATCGCACCTGGTATTGGATAAAGATTAGGGATAGATATGCTTCTAAATTACCCGGAGAGTGGAAGGTTAGAGTATATATCAATGATATTTTTTTAGCGGAAAGGAATTTCTTTATCACCAGGTCTTTTTAGAGATTTAAGGTAAAAGAACTGAATAGTTGATGAGAAAAAATTTTAATTTGTTGTTGATTAATCCCTGGATTTATGATTTTACAGCTTATGATTTCTGGTCCAAACCCTTAGGGTTACTATATATTGCCAGCATCTTGAAAGAACAGGGTTATGAGATTAGCTATATGGATTGTATGGACCGTTATAATCAAGAGCTCCTAAAACTACAGAATAGAGAATTTCCTAAGAATGATGAATTTGGCCGAGGGTCTTTCTACAAAGAAGAAGTTAAAAAACCCGTAGTTTTAAAAAATATCCCTCGTCGTTTTAGTCGATATGGGATTACTGAGGACATATTTATAAATGAGTTAACCAAAATTCCTTTTCCGCAGGCAGTATTGATTACCTCTATTATGACCTACTGGTATCCAGGGGTATTCAGGGTGATAGAGTTAGTGAAAAAAGTTTTTCCCGATATTCCTATTATTTTAGGAGGGATCTATCCAACCTTATGTTATCACCACTCTATTCAATTTTCCAGAGCTGATTACGTAGTAAAGGGGAATGATATAGGAGATTTATTAAAAATCTTAGAAGAACTTGGCGGAAGTAAAAGTGATTATTCAAAATACGAAAAAGGTTTAAACTATTTGCCTTATCCGAATTGGGACCTTTATCCAAATCTTAATTATATCTGTATCCTATCTTCCCGGGGATGTCCTTTCCGCTGTAGTTATTGTGCTTCTTTTAGAATAAATCCTGAATTAGAATTTAGAAACCCTAAAGAGGTGGTAAAAGAGATAGAATACTGGCACAGGTTAAGAAATATAAAGGATTTTGTTTTTTATGATGATGCCCTTTTAATAAATTCAGAGGATAATTTTCTGATTATTTTAGAGGAATTAATCAATAAAAAATTATCTATTAGACTTCATACTCCTAATGGTCTCCATGCTCGAATGATAAACGAGGAAATAGCCCAAAAGATGTTCCAGGCAGGAGTGGAGACCATTAGATTGGGTTTTGAAACTGTAGATCCCCATCGCCAGTCAGAAACTGGAGGAAAAGTAACCAATCTTGAATTTAAAAAGGCGGTGGATTATCTTTTGAAGGCAGGGTTCAAAACTTCTCAAATTGGTGCTTATCTTTTAATTGGGTTACCTGGGCAGAATTTTCGGGAAATTATTGATTCTGTCCATTTTGTGATAGATTGTGGAGCTCATCCGCGTTTAGCTAAGTTTTCTGCCATCCCGGGCACCAAAATCTGGAACAAAGCCAAATCCCATTTTAATTTAAAAGGAACTGTTGACCCTTTGTTTCATAATGATGCACTTTTACCTTATTTGTCACCCGATATTAATGTTGATGATTATCAAAAGATTAAATTAATGATAAAAAGTTGAAAAAGTAGATAAAAAATATAAATCAAAATGTGTTATAATTTAAAGTAAAAGAATTGGAAAATTACTATTCTTTAAATTAAAGTAAAAAATTTTTAGAGTCTACCACCCTGACAATCCTATATGATAATAGGAGGTGATTTTTTAAATAAGCTTCTTATTGTTGTAAAAATAAAAAGAGATGAAAAGTAGCATACATAGATTAGTAAATGTGGATATTAAATAAGGAATTCAATATTATAAGGAGGAGAAAAATGGAGCTGTTAAAGGTCTCATCTAAGTCGAATCCTAAAGCAGTAGCTGGTGCTTTATCAGGAGTAATACGAGAAGAAGGAAAAGCAGAATTACAGGCCATTGGAGCAGGAGCAGTGAATCAGGCAATTAAGGCAATTGCTATTGCTCGAGGTTTTACCGCAACCAGTGGTGTTGATTTAATCTGTATACCAGCTTTTGTAGATGTAGAAATTGAGGGGGAAGAAAGGACTGCCATTAAATTTTTGGTTATGCCTGGGAAATAAGAAATTTAAACTAGGTAAAATTAAATATTAGTGGGGGGATAGGAGGTAAAAAATTAGAATGGATAAGAGTATAGAAAAAAAAGAAAAAGAGAAACCAGAAGTGATTTCGGATGAGAAGAAGGAAAAAGTCCCGGTGGGAGAAGGAGAAAAAGCCAAGAAAAAAGAGAAAGTAGAAGTAAAAGAAGTAAAAAAGGAAGAAAAAATACCAGCTAAAGAAATCTTGGGTAACATTAATATTGTTCCAGAGGTAATAGCAACTATAATTAGTAGAACCGTGATTAATATTCCCGGAGTAGCAGGATTAGCTACTCAAGCCAAAGGGGGAATAGGAACATTATTAGGGACAAAAGAGTTAGAGAAGGGGATAAAGGTTGACCTTGTTGAAAATAAGGAAGTTTCAACTACTATTTCGGTGATTTTGGAATATGGTTCTGTGATAATACAGGTAGCGAAGGAAATACAGAAAAAGGTAAAAGAAGAATTGGAAACCAAAACAGGACTCAAGGTTACCGGAGTAAATGTGAATGTTCAGGGTGTACATATAGAGGGGCTAAAAAAATAATCTAAAAATAGGCCTACCAGGATTAAATATTTTCCCGGTAGGCCTTTTTTACAAAATTTACCATAATAAAGAAAATAATTATTTTACTTTCTCTTTTAATTCTTTGCCTGCTTTAAAGAAAGGTACATTCATAGCTTTTATAGAAATTTTTTCTCCAGTTCTCGGGTTTCTTGCCATTCTAGCTTCTCTTTTTCTAATACCGAAAGTACCAAAGCCTACAAGTCTAACCGCTTCTCCCTTTGCCATACAATCGGAAATATTTTCAAATACACATTCAACCACTTTTTTAGCTTCAACTTTGGTAAAACTAAGATCACTTGCTACTTTATCAATTAATTCACCTTTGTTCACTATTTACACCTCCTTTCATTCCGTAAAATAAAATAGTTTAACAAATGCTAAGATATAAGAAAACTACTTATTATATAGTATATTATACGACAAGTATTTTAAAAATCCTTCTTTTTTATAAATTATTTTTAATTTTTTTTAGAAAAAATGGTATTTTCAGGCATTTTTTAATAAATTTGACTCAATCTATCATTAAAAGGTAGATAAATTTCTTAAAAAATAGAAACATATCGTACATTATAAAAGAAAATATAAGTTCTTTCAAATATTTTTAATAATAAGTATCGAGTTAAGAAAGAGAAGAAAACTTGTCCCCTGCTTTCACAGGGGCAGGCTCTGTGAAAATGTGATACGAGGGAAAAGCTTACATTAAATATCCTATTTTAGAACATCGGAATTTCAAAAATCCCGATGTTCTAAAATAAATTCTTTTTAAAAATCAATAGATTCTAACAAGATTGTCAGGGAAAGTTTTATATAAAACCGAAATGGAGTAAAAAAAGAGATAGAGGAAGGTTTTGCGGGGAGTTCACTCTCCTGACAATCTTGTGTTATAATAAATTCAAAGAAATATATGGTAAGCTAATTTGTATCTCGTGAATGGTATCTCACTAAGAAAACAGAAGAGAAGAGAAAGGTAGGGGCACGATGCATCGTGCCCATAAGAGATATTTAGCAGTAAAATAATGAGTGTACAATTCATTGTACCCTACACCTAAATCTTGATTTTTTTTTACGAAATACGATATACAATATGCTAAATACGAAATTAAAAAAGGAGGTTTTTTAAAAAATGTTAAATCGCATACTTTTTATAAAGAAAAGAAAGATTTTTAGCTACATTTTTGCTGCTTTAGTCCTTTCTCTTTGTTTGATTACTACTGGAGTTAATTTCGCCCAAACTCAAGAAGAGACAGAGAAGATGAAAAGCATCCAGATTATCAATCCTCATCCCCCATTTTCTCTTAGATTATGGCTGGATAAAGAAAGAGGATATATTTATTCCCCCGGAGAGAGGATTAGAATTTTCTTTCAGGTTTCTCGGGATTCTTATGTAAAGATTTATAACTACGATACCGAAGGTAGGGTAAAAATTATCTTCCCCAATCGGTATACCCCAGACAATTTTGTCAGAGCGGGAGAAACTAAAGCGATTGAAGGAGTAATTGACCCCCATACCCGACCAGGAGTTGAATATGTGCAGGGATTTGCTACCACCAGACCCATGTTTTTAGATGATCGAGAAAAAGAATTAATTTCTAAGGAAATAATGCCAGAAATAAGCAAAGATTTTAAAAACTTTACCATTACCCTGAAAGGTATAATAGTATCTATGCCTCCTACTGCCTGGACTTCCAGTAATCTATTAAGTTATACAGTAAGGCCAATCACTCCACCTCCCACTTATTATGGTAGGATTATAGTAACTTCCCAACCTCAAGGGGCTAAGGTATATCTGGATAATGTTTATAAAGGATTAACTCCTTTAAATTTAGACCGAGTTACTGCTGGGCAGCATCATATTAAATTGGAAAGGGCAGGTTATCAGGATTGGAGTGATTATGTATCAGTTTCACCTTCTCGGACTACTACAGTTTCAGCTGATTTGGTTCCTTTACCTGTCTACGGTTCGATTTCTGTTTATTGTAATCAAGGTAACGCTAAGATTTATTTAGACGGAAATTACCAGAGAAGAACTTATGCTAACCAGTCGGTAGAAATAAAGAATGTTAAATCGGGTTATCACGAATTAATGATTACCAAAGATGGCTATCAGGACTGGGTTAACACTATTTTGGTTGTAGCTAACCAAACTCGCACGGTATCTGCTTATTTGGTTCCCGAAATAAAGTATGGTTCCCTGGCAATTTACTGTAATGTAACTGGAGCTAAAATATTTATAAACGGAACTTATAAGGCAGCATCCTCTTCTTCTCAACCAAAAATCCTGGAGGAAATTAAAGAAGGGGAGTATGAGATTACTTTAGTTAAAGATGGATATAGAACCTGGGTAGAGGATGTATGGGTATATGCTGGTGAGACCACCTCTATTTATGTGGGGATGAATAAGATAGAGTATTAAGAAAACTTTAATTAAAAATGTATAAAGTTTATTTCTATATCCTAATTTAATTGCATGATTATAATCCAAAAGTTCAAAGTAGTGATGTAGGGGCATGATACATCGTGTCCCTACAACTAAATTGGGGTAAATTTGTTAGAAGGAGGAAGTAGTAAATATGCACGAAATTGATGTAGTAATTATTGGAGGAGGCCCTGGTGGGTATGTAGCTGCTATAAAGGGCGCCCATTTAGGGTTAAGGGTCGTTTTAATAGAAAAGGATAAATTAGGAGGAGTCTGCCTGAACCGAGGTTGTATACCTACCAAAGCTTTAGTAAGCACTGCCGAGATGTTAAATCATCTTCAAAGGGCTGAAGAATTCGGGATTCAAGTCAAAGATTATTCTTTCGATTTTCCTGCCATAATGAAACGAAAAGACCTGATAACCCAGAGATTATCCTCCGGGGTGGGACAGCTAATGAAAGCCAATCAGATAAGAGTGATAAGAGGAGAAGGGCAGATAATTGAACCAGGGACAGTAGAAGTACTTGATGCGGAAGGGCAAAAAGAAATAATCAAGACCAGGAATATTATCATTGCTACCGGCTCAAAGGTAATGAGACTTCCTATCCCAGGCATAGATAATGAAGGAGTAATTACTAGTGATGATGCCCTATCCCTGAGTGAGCTGCCCTCTAAGATGATAATTATCGGAGGAGGGGTGGTAGGCATAGAATTTGCCGGTATCTTTAATACTTTGGGGGTAGAAGTTACTGTAGTAGAGATGCTCCCCAGGATTTTACTCCCCATAGATGAGGAGATAGCCCGCAGGCTTGCTCAGCTCCTAAAAAGAAAAGGGATTGAAATTCTTACTGATTGTAAAGTCAAAGAGATAAAGAAGAACCATCAGAATTTAGAAGTCCTGGTTACCACCACTGATGGAGAAAAGAAATTAGAGACCGAAAAAGTCCTATTAGCTGCTGGTAGATTACCTGATCTGGGGGGTATAGATGTCCAGAGATTGGGCATTGAATTAGATGGGAAAGCGATTAAAGTTGATGAAAAGATGAAAACCAACATCCCTGGTATCTATGCAGTCGGAGATGTGGTAGGAAAAATAATGTTAGCCCATGTCGCTTCCCGAGAAGGGATAGTAGCAGTGGAGAATATCGCTGGTAAAGAGGTTTTGATGGATTACAGAGTGGTTCCTAATTGTGTTTTTTCTATGCCCGAGGTAGCCAGTGTAGGGCTGACGGAAGAGGAAGCCAGAAAAGAAAATAATAATATAAAAGTCTCTAAATTCCCCTTTATGGCAAATGGCAAGGCCCTGGGTATGGGGGAGACCGAGGGAATGGTAAAGATGGTTGTTAATGCAGATACTTCTGAACTCTTAGGGGTTCACATCTTAGGGGCTCACGCCAGTGACCTGATTGCTGAAGGGACCCTGGCTCTATCCCTGGATGCTACTGCTTTCGAGATAGTGAATACCATCCATGCTCATCCCACTCTAGCAGAGACTATCGCCGAGGCAGCTGAAGGACTAATTGGTAAACCTATCCATATAGCCAGAGGATAATTTATGAAATTTGTCAAAAAATGGTCATTTGGCAAAATATTTTATAAAATCATCAAATTTAAAATCAAGAATAAACTAGGGAAAATTTTCTTTAATGAAGCACGATAAAGAACAAAAGAAATGTAAGAGGAAAATCTATCTGGATACTAACTTGCAGATTATCTTTGGAATAACTCTTATCTATATTATGGGAGTTGCCAGTATTACTCCTGCTTTCCCCAAGATAATTAAAGAGCTTAATATAACAGCCAAGGATATCGGACTTTTAATTACTATTTTTTCCTTTCCTGGTGTTTTATTAACTCCCTTTTTCGGAATAGTTGCCGACCGATGGGGCAGGAAGAATATAATCTTTCCCTCTTTAATGTTGTTTGGTATAGCTGGAGGATTATGTTTTTTTGTCCGTGATTTTAAACTATTGTTGATATTACGTCTAATTCAAGGGATAGGGGCGGCTCCTCTGGGCACTTTAACTGTTACTATTATTGGAGATCTTTATCCCCAAAAAGAACTCACAGCCGCAATGGGCTATAATTCCAGTATTCGAAGTATAGGTTCAGCAGGTTATCCGGCTATTGGCGGAGCTCTGGCGATGATAGGCTGGCATTACCCCTTCATCTTACCGGTAATAGCTATTCCGATAGGATTTTTTGTATTGTTTAATCTAAAAACCCCGGAACCTAAAAATAAACTTCATATTATCGAACATCTGAATATCGTTTGGAAAAAATTAAGAAATCGCCAGGTCGTCGGAGTGTTAGTTATTGGTATTATTATCTTTGTTATGCTTTTCGGCTCATATATGACCTATTTCCCCCTTTTATTGGGAAATTCATTTGCTGCATCTACTCTTATTATCGGCTTGTTTATGGCTGGTGTATCTCTTGTCGCTGCCTTTACCTCTTCCCAGCTGGGAAAAATTACCAGTTTCTTTTCAGAAAAAACCATTTTAAAAATATCTTTTATTCTCTATGCTCTGGCCTTATCAATAATTCCTTTTATACCTCGGATTGAATTGCTTTTTATTCCTATTTTTATTTTTGGGATTGCTCATGGTATGAGTATTCCGGTTATTCAGGCCCTCTTTGCGGGGGCGGCTCCCCTGAAATACCGGGCTACCTTTATGTCTATAAGTGGGATGACTTTTCGGGTGGGTCAGACTCTGGGACCGTTTTTAATGGGACTGGTTATAGGTGTTTGGGGAACAAGTGGAGCGTTTTATGCTGGGGCAGGATTATCAATAGTTATGTTTATAATAATATTTATGTTAAAATAATCTAAAATGGTTATTTTCCAAAAAGCCAAAGATATTTTTAACAGATTATATATATGGTACTTTGTAGATAATTTTATAATAAATTATGAATTTTTGGTTATAATTATATAATGTAGGGCACAATGAATTGTGTCCTCTCCATATTATTGCTTAATTTCTCCTGTGGGGACGATACATCGTGCCCCCTACATTACCATTTTGTTTTCTTTTTGGATTACAATTATAAAATAGGAATATCTCCCTTTTTGAACAAGGAGGAAATTATGAGATTAACTGTAAAAGATGTGGATAAATGTGTTGGTTGTCAGAGTTGTATGTTTGCTTGTGCCAGGAGAAAAGGTGAGGCAGGTTTGGCCAGATCAAGTATAGGAATAAGGTCTTCTGGTGGGATGGAGAGAGGATTTATCGTATTGGTCTGTCGGGCTTGTTCCGACCCACCCTGTACCAAAGTATGTCCTACTGGTGCTTTGGTGCCTAAAGAAGGCGGAGGGGTAAAGCTCGATATTACCAAGTGTATTGGATGCGGATACTGCAAAGATGCCTGTATTATAGGAGCTATATTTTGGGATGATGAAATTAATAAGCCGATGGTCTGCACCTATTGTGGTTATTGTGCGAAATTTTGTCCTCATGAGGTGCTGGAATTAGAAAAGGGGGGATGACCGAAATGCTTAAAGATAATGTTCTGACTAATGTTCTTTATATAGACCTTTCTCAAAAAAAATACTGGGTAGAAGTAAGAGAAGACCTTTTTGAAAAATACTTAGGGGGTGCAGGAGTAGCTATCCAGCTTCTTAAAGAAGAATGTCCCGCCCGCAGTGACCCTTTGGGTCCGGATAATCCTATTGTATTTGCCATAGGTCCCTTGACCGCTTTGTTCCCTCTGGCTTCAAAGACAGTGGCTATGTTTAAGTCTCCTCATACCGGAAATCTCGGTGAGAGCCACTGTGGAGGACGAAGTGCAGTAGCTCTTCGTTTAGCGGGATATGGGGCAATGGTAATAAAGGGGGCAAGTTCCACTCCCCTATATTTAGCTATTCATGGTGACCGAATCTATTTCAGGGATGCTTCTGCCCTATGGGGGATGGCTAATAGTTTTACGGTAGGAAGAATTATCCGACAAAACGAACCGGCTGGCGGATTAAGAACTATAATGCGGATAGGCGGAGCAGGAGAAAAATTAATTCCTTATGCCTGTGTTACAACAGAAACTTACCGGCATTTTGGCAGATTAGGCTTGGGAGCAGTCTTTGGAAGTAAAAAATTGAAGGCGGTAGTAATATCTGGAAAACATTCTCTTCCTACTAAAGATAGAAATCAATATCGAAAGATATATGACCATATCTATAAAGCGGCTACTTCCTCGCCGGTGATGAAGAAATACCATGACCTCGGGACTGCCGAGAATATCCTCCCCTTAAATGAATTGGGTGGACTTCCTACGCGTAATCTTAAAGAAGCAAAATTTGAAGGAGCCTTAAATATATCTGGAGAAGGGCTTGCCGAGGGATATTTAGGCCGACGGCTGGCCTGTTCTCACTGTCCGGTAGGCTGTATTCACATTGCTGCACTTAGGGAGCCTTATGAAGATGAATTATTTTTCTACAAAACATCTATGATCTCTTATGATTATGAACCTATTTATGCCCTGGGTTCAATGCTGGGTATATCTGATGCTGAAGGACTGTTAAAACTGATTGACCAGATAGAAAGATTAGGGCTGGATTCTATGAGTACCGGGGTGATTTTGGCCTGGGCTACAGAGGCTCAGGAGAGAGGAATGATTTCTGAAAAAGAGACCAATGGCCTCAAATTTAGCTGGGGAGACTATTCCTCTTTTATTCAGGCAGTACAATTTATTTTCGAACAACCGAGCAAGTTTTATCAAGACCTGGCTCAGGGAGTCAAATATGCTGCTCAACAATATGGAGGGGAAGAGTTCGCCCTTGCTTTTAGCAGGAATGAAATGGCTGGATACCATACCGGTCCAGCTGCTCATATCGGCTTTCTGGTTGGGGCAAGGCACAGTCATCTGGATAATGGCGGATACAGTATAGACCAGAAGATTTTGACCAAAGAAAAAATTAGTCCCGAAAAACTGGCTAAAGAACTGTTAACTGAAGAGCGATGGCGGCAGATTCTCTCCAGTCTGGTAGTTTGTTTCTTTGCTCGGGGATTATACACTCCAGAAATTTGTTCTGAAGCCCTTTATTCCGCAGGCTATGATATTGCCAAAGAAGATCTTTTAAATATAGGAGAAGAAATTCACCGCGAAAAATATCAATTTAAAATGCAGGAAGGATTTTCACTGGATAACTATCATTTGCCTGAACGAATCTTTGAGACTCCTTCTTTGGTGGGTAAAATTGATAAAGCTTTTGTTGACAAGGTGGTGAAGTGTGTTAAGAACGAAATTTTTAGGTGAGATAGAAAAATATTCCTAAAAAATGAGAAATGCTTCCGCCTAAAACAAACAGGTGCCATATGGGGTGATGATAAGGTAATCTTCTCCATAAATAAAATATTATTCCTAAAAGATAGCAAGCTCCTCCGATAAAAAGCCAGGCAATCATCCCCCTGGGGACCATCTGTGTCATTAGTTTAAAAGCAATAACGATAACTAATCCCATGGCAACATAAGATAAGCCCAATAAGGCTTTGAGCTTATCCAGAAGAAGTATGGTTATAGTAATACCTCCTATAGCTATACCCCAAACGATACCGAAGAGGGTCCAACCCCAGGGACCCCGCATAAAGGTAAGGGTAATAGGGGTGTAGCTCCCGGCGATAAGAAGATAGATTGCTGAATGGTCCAGGATTCTGAAAAAATTTTTTATCTTTGGGTTTACAAAGCTATGATAAAGAGTGGAAGCTAGATAAAGCAAAATGAGCGTAGCTCCATAGATACTGAAACTCGCTATTCTCCAGGCATCACCGCGTCTGATGGCAAGGACTACCAAAATTACCAGAGCAGCAATACTTAAAGCTGCTCCTATACCATGAGTAATACTGTTGGCAATTTCCTCACCCAAGGTCTGAAGTTGGGAGGGATTGATTTCTTTTTTTAAAATATTTTTATTATTTAATAAATTTTTCATTTAAAATATCGTCCTAGATTTATATTATATAATTTGATAATACTACCAAACTAAGAATACATCAAGGTTCGTTTAAATTTATTTTCAATATCGGTTCTTTATCTGTGTACTGGGGAGTGACTTTTGGGACAAGTAGAAATATAACGACCCAAATGATAAAAAGAGAAGGAGAGTGCTGAGTTTTATGGAATTTATTTTAATTTTATTAGGAGTAGTTTGTACTATTGTAGGAGTAATTGGCTGTATTTTTCCCGCCATCCCTGGACCTCCCCTTAGTTATGCTGCCCTTATATTGCTTCAATTTGCCAAAGAGGAACCTGTTTTTAGTAATAGTTTCTTGGTCAAGTTTGCTATCTTAACTATTGTAATCTCCCTGGGAGATTATTTTCTCCCCCTACTGGGAGCTAAAAAGTACGGCACCAGTAAATACGGAATCTGGGGAGCAATAATAGGGATGATGGCCGGTATCATCTTCTTTCCTCCCTTAGGAATGGTTTTAGGGATATTTATCGGCGCTATTGTAGGAGAGCTTATTGCCGGTAAAGAAAATTCAATGGCTTTAAAAGCCGGCCTGGCCACTTTTATCGGAAGTTTGACAGCAGTTCTTGTTAAACTGTCTTTATCTATTGTAATGGCCTTCTACTTTTTTATTTACCTATTTAAAGTATAATTCTTCAAAATGCAATAAAAAATATAAAAAATATTTCCTTTATAATTTCTAAAAATTATCCAAAAAAAGAAGGATTTCTCCCACCTTTTATTGTAATATTAAATGGTGGGGGTCAAATTCATTCGATTCGCACTTGCATTTTCCTGGTAAGATTCAATTTATCAGGGAGAGGCAATAAAATAACCGAAAAAATAAATGGAGACACACCCCATTTTAAACTGGAGGAGAAGTATTAAAATGGCTAATCGAAAGAGTAGTTTTATAAAATATTTTATTATTATAAGTGTTATTGTGTTGCTATATGGAGCAATAGCTGAGAGGCCCAGTAGCTACAACACTTTTTTAAGATGGATAACCTGCATGGCCTCTATTTTTCTAACTTTTAAAGCATTTAAGAAAAAAATCGAATGGCAAAAATTCGCCTTTATAACTATTGCTATACTTTTTAATCCTTTATTCCCCATTTATTTAACTCACAGCACCTGGGTACCTTTATTGAATGTCTTGGTTGCCATTCTTTTTACATTTGCTATCTTTCCCCCTTTCCAAAAGACCAGAAGATAAGGCAATAGATATCAACTCCACCGTCTCTCCAGAAGAACTTACCAGAATCTTAAAAATAAGCTCACCTCCCTCACCCAAAAGATAATTACCTTCCTCTTTATGTCATTCCTGCACAAGCAGGAAACCATCACCTTAAGGGAAAATCTGGAAGGATCCAAAGAATCCCACGCCCCCTCCGAATTCCGGAGAATATTACCCTCGAATGGAAGGAATAGAAAGAAGAAAGGATAATAATTAGCATCGAATAAAATAAAAATATTTTCTAAAAAAGAAGGATTTTACCCACTTTTATTGTATTATTAAATAGCAAGTATCGGATTCATCCAGTCCTTGCATTCATTACGATATAACGAAGATAGGGATGGTAATCTTTGCAAATATAAGGTATCTTAGAAAAAATATGAACTAATTTTCTTTTCCTCTATTTTCTAAGAAGAAAAACAACCGTAAAAAACCTTAAGTAAGGAGGTTACTTAATAATGTTAAAAAGAAAAATTTTATTGACCTTGACCTTAGTAATAATATTAATCGGAATTGTTTTTTATGGATCATTAAACGGGGTTACTGCAGAAAGTAAGACCGATGAGGAATTATACCAGGATACTTTGTCTTTTTTGGAATATTTACAGACTGCAGATTATGCCCGCGCGGTAGAACAATTTGATGAAAAAGTAAGGGCTGCTCTTCCGGAGAAAGACTTTAAAGAACTATGGAACAAGATAACTAAAGATCTGGGAGAATTAATCTCTTGGGGGAACTTTAGAACCTCAGAACAAGCCGGTTATCAGATAACTCTACTGACTTGTAATTTTGAAAAGGTAAACTTAGATTTACAATTAGCCTTTAATTCAGAAGGGAAGATCAGCGGATTTCACTTCTTACCTACTGCTCCCCCCGAGGGATATGAATATATACCTCCTGATTATGTGAAGAAAGACCAATTTTTAGAGCAGGAGATTTCCTTTGGGGCACCGGGGTGGGAGTTACCGGGGTTACTTTCCCTCCCCCAGAGAGAAGGTCCTTTCCCCGGAGTGGTTCTGATTCATGGTTCTGGGCCAAATGACAGAGACGAAACTATCGGACCGAATAAACCTTTTAAGGATTTGGCCTGGGGCTTAGCCAGTGAAGGGATTGTGGTACTAAGATATGATAAGCGAACCAAAGTATATGCCTCCCAAATTGATCCCAAAAATTTCACCGTGCAAGGTGAAGTAATTGAAGATGCCTTACTGGCTCTGGATTTCTTACGCCAGCAGGAGAAGGTCGATCCCGAAAAAGTATTTTTACTTGGTCATAGCCTGGGAGGGCAATTAGTCCCTAATATTGCTAATCAAGATAAAAAAGTAGCTGGGGTTATAGTCTTAGCTGGACCAACCCGACCTCTCCATCATCTAATCCCTGCTCAAATGAAATACATCTTTTCTTTAGATGGAGAAATCAACCCGGAAGAAGCCAAGAAGCTGGAAGAAATTAAAAACGGGGTACAATTAATTGATGAACGTAAACTAAAAGAAGATGAAGTAGCCACTGGATTAGGAGGTTATGCGGGGTACTGGTATGACCTACAGGAAAGAGACCCAGTATCTGAGGCACTTAAACTTTCCTGTCCTTTATTTATCCTGCAGGGTGGAAGAGATTACCAGGTAACTTTAGAAGATTTTCAGGGATGGCAACAAGGATTAGCTTCTCAGACCCAGGTAACCTTTCAGCTCTATCCCCAGCTTAATCATCTTTTTATTGCCGGGGAAGGTAAATCTACTCCAGAGGAATACCAGATAGGTGGTCATATAGAGGCAGAGGTAATCAAAGACTTAGCCTCCTGGATATTATCACTATCCAGGTAGGAACTAATAAAAGGGGTTGGATTTATCCAGCCCCTTTTATTTTTTAGCCTCATTGAGAACTTTCGAATAAAGCATGGCAACCTCTATTTCTGTTAATTTTTCTAACATAGGGGCACAATGCATTGTGCCCACAATAAATCCAACTACCTAAAATAACCACTCTCGAATGGGGAGAACAGAAAGAACAGGGAATAATAATTATCATCGAACAGGATAAAAATATTTCGAAAAAAGAAGGATTTCCCGCCATCTTTGTCGTATTATTAAATTGTAGAGTTCGGATTCATCTGACCCGCTCTGTCATTACCCCACGTAGTAAGATAATGGGACGTTTCATTTATCTTATTTAATTTAATAAACAGATAGGGAAAGTGTACCAAGTCAATAATTCGGTAATTTTTAGTGGAAAACCTATAGGGTCCGAATGAGTTTCTTAACCGGATAATTGAAACTTTAGATATTGCTATAGATAGATGTCGTAAAGGAATATCTTGTAAGATGGCAAATTAAACCATAGAAAAAAATAGGATGTATTGTTAATCCTCAGTAATTAGGTCATTTATTTGATATAATTATATCACTAAAGGAGGAATTATGTTGCTTGACAGAGAAGCTGTAAGAGAATTCTTGGAGGAAGAACTTGAGGGAATGGAAATCCCTGAAAATATTCCCAAAGAAACCCTTGTAGAGGCATTCTGTAAGTATGTTGAAGATGATTATTATGAATGGTTAAAGGACAATTTTAATTCATTTTTTAACTACGGCGAACCCGATTAGCAGTGGATAAGAGAGAAGGGCCTTACTTAATTGTATAATACGGGTGTGAAGAGGAAATGAAAAAAGAAAAAATAAAATTAGAAAAAGAAAAGGAAACATTGCTGATTCCCCTTTACTGTAAGGCATTGGAAAGCAGGAAAGAGACTCCAATCATTTCAGATGATAAGGCAGTCGAAATAGTAAACAAAATAGAATATGATTATACTCAATTAAAAATCCCCAGACAGACTCATATTACAATATGCATGCGAGCGAAACAGTTTGATAATTATGTTAGAGAATTCTTACAAAAATATCCCAGTAGTATAGTAGTCCAATTAGGTTGTGGATTGGATAGCCGCTTTAGTAGAGTCGATAACAGCAAAGTTGAATGGTATGATCTGGATTACCCCGAAGTGATACAATTAAGAAAGAATTTCTATCAGGAAACTGATCGATATCACTTAATTCCCTCATCGGTAATGGAATTTAAGTGGGTTGATAATCTGTTAGGTAAAAAAGGACCATTTATCTTTCTTGCCGAAGGTTTATTTATGTACCTTAAGGAAGGAGAAGTAAAATTACTTATTCTTATCCTTCAAAGTAAATTTCTCGGATCCACGCTTATATTCGATAGTTATAGTGTTCTTACTGCAAAAAATGTAAAATATCATCCTTCACTAAAAAAGACCGGGGCAATTATCCATTGGGGTATAGATGATGCCCATAATATTGAAAAATGGAATCCTGGAATTCACCTTGTAGAGGAGTGGTATTTTACCCAATCAGAAGAGATTAGGAAACTGGATATTGTTTATCGAATTATATTTAAATTAGCAGGTTTGTTTCCAGTGGCCCGAAAGGCACATCGTATTTTAGTTTTTCAACTACAATAAAATAATAAAATAAGGATACATCCCATTTTTTGAAAATTAATATTTTACTTTTAGATTAGATAGATAGGGAAGGGGTAGTGGAAAAAATTGTAGGGTCTAAATAAGTTTCTTAACCAAAGTTCGGGTGGAAAGATTGAAACATGACATAGGGACGTCAGAAAAGAGGGATACATAAATGAAATTAAAACTCAAATCGGCAGTCAAAATACTGAAATCGCAAAAATGGATAGAAAGAATCAAAGAGAATAAAGAAGTATTTGTGGTAGCTGGTATGGTTATATTTTTTAGTATTATAGTCTACTTGAGTGAGGTCTTAGATATTCCCCATTACTTTTTTGGTTTTCCAAGAACTCCAGTAAACAGGGGAGAAGCCCTTTTTCTAATTATTCTAATAATTTTAATCGGTAGTACAACAATTATTATAATTAAGCGTATTATTGGTGAACGCAGAAAATATTTAGATATCTTGAGGGAGTCAGAAGAAAAATTTCGCTCCCTCTTTGAGAATATGCCGGGAGCCTATTATCGCACAGATAAAGATGGAAATCTTATAATGATAAATCCGGAAGGAGCTAAATTATTTGGCTACAATTCTCCCGAGGATATCTTGGGAAAAAATATCTCCCATCATTTATACTTTGCTTCTGAAGACAGGAAAAAATATCTTGAAGAGTTAGAAAAAAATAATGGGAACCTCAGAGATTTTGAATTGATTTTAAAAAAGAAAGATGGCTCTCCTCTGATTATCTCTGATACCAGTCATTGTCTATTTGGATGAAAAAGGCAATATCTTAGATTTAAACCCCCGCTTTACTGAGCTTTTTGGTTACACCTTAGAAGAGGTTAAAGGTAGAAATATCAATGATGGGATGATTCATCCCCCAAATAAAATAGAAGAAGGGAAAGATTTAGAGAAGATAGCCTTATCTAAAGGATATTTTAATTATGAGACTATTAGAAAGAAAAAAGATGGAACTTTATTCCCTGTCTCTATCTCTGGTTCTAATATTTTAATTGATGGCCAATTGAAGGGTATAATAGCAACCTATATAGACATCACCGAACGTAAACAGAATGAGAAACTACTACTTTCCCTATCATCAAGATGAGAAGGATAATGATTTCCCCATTCTAAAGATAAGCAGTATCAATACTCTTACTACTTGGGTGATCAGAACTGCTCAACCACTACTGGTGAATAAGAGGCAGATTGATGATATGATAGCCCAGGGGGCATTAACTCCCTGGGGGACTGTAACCGATAATTCTATCTGGTTAGGTGTCCCCTTAAAGGTGGAAGATAAGGTAATTGGGGCTATGGTGGTCCAGAGCTATACCAATCCCAATCTTTATACCGAAAAAGACATAAAGCTTATGGAATTCGTCTCCTCCCAGGTAGCTACCGCCATAAGATGTCAATGGACTCAAGGTAATAAACGATACCTTTGGTCATAATGAAGGAGATAAACTTTTGCAACACTTTGCCCAACTTCTTACTTCCGTCTCCCGCAAAGGAGACATATTTGCCCGTATCGGGGGAGATGAATTTGCCATTCTTCTCCCCTCTACCACTTCGGAAGAGGCCCGTAGCTTTTGTGAAAGGATCAAAAGGGCCTGCGAGAAGGATAAGATCAGACCAATCTATCTAAGGCCGAATATCTCTTTAGGTTATGCTACACAGGAGGGAAAATATCGGGATATAGAAACTATTCTTAAAGAGGCTGATAATAGGATGTATCAGAATAAGCTATTTAGTGCCAAATCTAAAGAAAAATATCTCTTGGATTCTTTTTCTGCGATGCTGGCTGAGCGGGACCCCCATACTAAAGATCATTCTCAAAAACTTCAAGAGTTAGCTTTAGCTTTTGGCAAAGAGATAGGTCTTACCGAATACCAATTAGATAACTTAAAGCTCTTAGCCCTTTTATACGATATCGGTAAGATAGGTACCCCCGATAGCATCCTCTTTAAGAACTCTGCTTTAACCTCTTCAGAATGGGAGAAGATGAAAGACCACACCCAAATAG
>LDZU01000009.1_pt1 | contig 58859 bp, 61 predicted proteins | sample 615531 | NCBI WGS metagenome assembly LDZU01 (sample SAMN03408293, study PRJNA278302) | terrestrial metagenome | isolation source: oil reservoir sample SB2 | place: USA: Alaska, North Slope, Schrader Bluff formation | collected 2011-09 | reverse complement strand
TTCATCGAACCCGTTTCGGGGCAGATAAATTAGACCCCTACTTTAAATGTCATTGCGAGCCCTGATTTATCAGGGCGTGGCAATCTCATAAGTGTAGGGGCACGATGCATCGTGCCCAGGAAAAACAAATGACCATAAAACAGGGAGGGCACAATTCATTGTGCCCCTACAATAATCTCATCTCAAGCTAACCAAAACTTCTAACAGAAAGGGAAGATATATGGAAAAAGAAAGACCAAATATTAAAACTAAATTATCTGAAGAAGGTTATGTTATTATACCAGCTTATTTTTTAAATAATTGGACCGAAGTATTAGGAACCGGGCCAAGTATGCTGTATATTCAATTACTTAATTACTGTTATAAGGGAAAGGATATAGCCTGGCCTACTTTGACTACCTTAAGTAAGAAGATGCAACTTACTCCCAAGACTATAACCAGATACCAGAAGGTATTAACCAAATATGGCTTGATTAAAAAGATAGTCAAGAGAAAGACTTCTTTAGGAAGTTGTAGGAGAAATATTTACCAAGTTACTCCCTTAGATAAGGTAAAAAATTCCCCCCTTATGAGTAATTTTTTCCCCTATATAGAGGAAAAAATTACCCCTAATATAGGGAAAAATTTATTAGATCTGTTATTGGTAAGGAGGAATATCCAGAACCCTACCGGCTGGCTCTATGCTGCCTTAAAGAATGATTATCAGGACCCCCAATCCTCTCTGTCCTTCCCGCCATCCCCTTTGTCATTCCCGCGAAAGCGGGAATCCATTAAATCTCCCCACCAGGAGTCTATGAAGCAAGGTAGGGGCACGATGCATCGTGCCCAGGAAAAACAAATAACCATAAAACAGGGAGGGCACAATTCATTGTGCCCCTACAAAATCATAAGTAATGGCAATCTCAGAGAAAATCCTCCCGAACCAGCCTCCCGCCAGAAAGCCCTAAAGGCTATAAGACTCATCCGAAAGAATCTCTCTTCCCTCTCCCCGGGAGGGAGAGGACCAGGCTGAGGATAGAATATATGAGTTTGATTCATCGAACCCGGTAATCGTAGGACAGGCGTCTCGCCTGTTTAGGCAAATGTAGGGGTACGATGTATCGTGCCCCCATAACAGCAATAGTGTCATTGCGAGCCCTGATTTATCAGGGCGTGGCAATCTCAAATGTAGGGGCTTTATTTATCAAGCCCCCCAGAAAGGAGAAGATTAGATGTCTGAACTAAAAGAACTAATTTTACAGGCCAAACAGAAAGACGTAAAGGCAATGGAGGAATTATTTCTAAAATTTAGACCCTTACTAAAATCCCAAGCCAAAAGGTATGCCAGAGCAGGATTAGAATATGAGGAGGTCTTCCAACAGGCCTCCTTACTCTTTATCCTGGCAGTCTATGACTACCAGGAAAAGGAAAGTATTCCCTTTGCCGGCTATGTTAAAAAGAGAATCAATTGGGGGCTGTGGATGTACTATCGGAAATATCTTAAACAAAGAATAGAGATCTCCTCTGGCCTAAAACCAGAAGAACTGAACCAGTAGGACAAGCATCTTGCCTGTCCAGGCAAATGTAGGGGCACGATGTATCGTGCCCCCATAATGGCAATAATGTCATTGCGAGCGACTATAGGGAGCGTGGCAATCTCAACCGTAGGGACCTGTTTCATCAAACCCATAGAAAGGAGAAGATTATTGGATAGATTAGAACATATCTTAATAAAAATCGATCTAAAAGAAGCTTATAAACGACTAACCGAAAGAGAAAAGAAGATTATCACTCTTTATTATCTGGAAGGATATAAAGATGAAGAGATAGCCAAATTATATGGAATCAATCGTCAAAATGTAAATCGTCAACGTAAACGAGGAATATCAAAATTAAAAATATTTTAATTTTTTTTAAATAACTGTAGCGAAATCACCCCTTTTTTGCATCTATATAAATAGAGGGAGTTTTTAGTCAAACTAAAAACAGTAACCAGTAATGAGTAATAAGTAAAAGCCATAAAGATACAAAATTACCTTGTTTATCACTTATTACTCGTTACTTATTACCCTAATTGACCTATAGGTCAATTAGGCAGAAGGGAGGTGATTAATAATGGCCACAGTCGTCATAGTTCCCCGAGATTCATCTTTACAACTAAGACTGGTAGCTGGCACTAATCCTACTACCGGAGCACCTATCATTCAAGCCAAGACTTTTAATAAAATAAAGTCCAGTGCAATCGACCAGGATATCTATGATGTAGCTACTGCCTTGGTAGGGCTACAGAAGTACCCGGTAGATGAGATCAGACTGGAAAAAGAATCCCAATTAACTGAATAGTCGTTAGCTCAAAAGAAAGTAAATATTTAAAAATAAATCAATCAATCAACCTTCCCTAATTGGCAATGGTCAACCATATTTATGAATTGGTCAATTGGTGGATTGGTGAATTGGTCAATTGATAAGGAGGTGAAAACAGATGGCTACCACTTTAGGACAAGTAACCACATATAAGAGATTGTATATGCAGTTTAGAGATAGTGCAGGAAAATCGGTAAACCTTACCCTAAATAACCCTAAGACTGTAGAGGATGGAGATTATGTGGATTTTGCAGCCCAGGATACCGCTATTGAGGGGGTAATGGATACCATCATTGCCAAGAACATCTTCCATAATAATGGTAATGACTTAGTAGCTAAAGTCAATGCTCGAATCCTTGATTACAAGTCTACTGATGTTATGGATGTATAGCTCAGGGGCTACCACCCCTTGGCGGTTAGCTGGTTAGCTAGTTTACCAGTTAAGTTCCTGGGGGAGGTAACTCCCTCAGGAACAGATATGTAGGGGTCTGATTCATCAGACCCGAACAATAATGGGTCGGATAAATCCGCCCCCCTACCCTAAAAGTCATTGCGAGCGACTGAAAGGAGCGTGGCAATCTCTTAAAAACTATTTTCGACTGAAAGGAGAAAATTATATGTTAGAAACAATTTTAAGTAAATATCTATTAAATGCCTTACTTATTGCTATCGTCTCTCTCGGTTATGGTCTCTTAAAAAACAGATTAGGAGAAGAGAGAGCTAACACCATTAAAGAGGCCATTCTCTCGGCTATGCTCTGGGCAGAAGAGGAATTGGGTATAGGCAATGGGAGTAAGAAATGGGAGATAGCCTGGCAAAAGCTTATAGAGATATTAGCCGAGAAGAATATCAGCCTGAGAAAGTCAGAGGAGAAAGCGGTAAAGACGATGATGAAAGCCAATATTGGGAAGATTAACCGACAGACCTATGATGTCTTATTGAAGAAAAAACTTTTGAAAGACAAAGGTCCTGTTCAGCAGGCAATCCCCCTAAACTAGCCATTGTTTAATAATTGTCGGTTGGATAGGCGTCTCGCCTGTCTACAATGTCATTGCGAGCCCTGTTTTATCAGGGTGGTACAATCTCTACTGTAGGGAATCGATTCATCTAACCTGTCTTTTTGAGTCGGATAAATCCGTCCCCTACATAATTAGACAATTGGTAGATTGGAGAATTGGTAAATTAACTAACGACTGAAAGGAGTTAGTTCTTATGCAGATGTTAAATGAAGTAAATAACATCGATATTGCTCCTTACTTTAAATTATCTGAATTTGCCTGCCCCTGTTGCCGACAGGTGATCTTACACCCTCTACTCTTAAAGAAACTCAGTAAGTTAAGAGAAACAGTTAATAGACCTCTCTACATTACCTCTGGCTATCGCTGTCTCGGGTATAATCGGAAAGTAGGTGGGATAAAGACCAGTTATCACCTTCTGGGTCTGGCCGCAGATGTTAGGGCAAAAGGGATGTCTGCCCTTGACCTTTTAGAATATGCGGAGATTATCAATTTTTCGGGAATCGGTTTTTACGAGAAGAGGAATTTCCTGCATCTGGATGTCCGACCTACTAAACAGAGCCGCTGGAGGGGATAAAATAGTCGTTAGTAGGAAAGAAGTTAAGATAAGAGACGTAGGGGCACGATGTATCGTGCCCAGGATAAACAAATGACGATAAAGCAGAGAGGGCACAATTCATTGTGCCCCTACAAAATCATAATAAACAATAATGTCATTGCGAGCGACTATAGGGAGCGTGGCAATCTCATAATTTATTAGATTGCTTCGTCGTTACACTCCTCGCATTGACATTTTGAGATTGGTATATTGAATTAAAGGAGGGAATATATGGATATAAAGACATGGTTAGATATAATTGCTAACCAGGGCTTCCCTATTGCCTTATCAATACTCTTAATTTTTCGTATCGACAGATTTATGCAGGAGATAGTGACTGCCCAGAAAGAAGGCTATCGGCAAGTCCTGGAAAACACCAAGGAGATACACAATACTATCACTACTTTAAATCAGCAGAACCGGGAATATTATTCCTTGCGCTTCTCAGAAGTACAGAAGGAACTCTCTGGAATGAAGGTAGAACTGGGGAAAATTGAATAATTTGGGGTAATAATAAGAGCCAGGTCTTTTAAATATCAATAGATCTGGCTCTTATTATTTAAAACACTATTTCTCTTCTATTTTTCTATGTTCTATTTAAATATTTTTGACTCAATCATTCTGGAAGAGATTCTGGTATTTTCGATAATGGTACATCTATGTATGTTATTTCGCCTGCTGTTACTACAATTTCATATTCCTCAGAGTCAAGATAACCTTCTGCTGACACATTGAGTGTATATGTTCCAACTGGAAGCTGGTCGAAAGAAAATAGACCATCTTCATCAGTTATTATGGAGCTTTCGAAAGTATATATATTACTGTATAGACTAACAGTTACATTTGCTTCGTTAATTGGTAAACCACTTTCTAAATCTAACACGCTCCCTGATATTGCCCCAGTTTCTTCAAATAATAGTATTACATTAACTTCTGTATCCTTATCTGCTGCCACTTCAATGCTTTCTGAATACTCATTAAAGCCATCAGCATATACATTTAAAATATAGTTGCCTTCTGGAACATTATCTAAACTGAATGTTCCTTCTGAGCCTGGTTCTTCCGAAGTTGAAGTAGTATTATTAAAGATGTATTCTCCACTAGAAAGAATTACGCTCGCACCACCTATTCCTATAAACCCCAAATCTCCTCCATCATAAGACACAGTTCCAGAAACTGAACCTGAACTCTCGGGAAGCTCTTCTTCTGAATAAGTTTCAACTACCATACTAATAACCGGTTTTAATTTATATTTTCCATTACCTGTTTTTATTACAGATTTTTTAGCATCAAAATCTATAGTTAACTTAGTAATCATACCTGCAATAATTTCAAAAGGATGATTTAATTTTATTCCCGTTTGATAAACACTGGGGATTTCAAGAGGTTCTGTTGATGTTGGCTTTTCTGATCCTTCTGATCCTTCTGATCCTTCTATTACTATCCAAGCATCTTCTTCCTCACCAACCTTTAAATAAAGTCTGAGTTGAGTATATTTATTCGGTTCAAGTTCTAATGATGCTAATAGTATAGAAACATCCTCTAATTTTATAAGGTCAACCAACAGACCTTCATCCCATTCCTTCAATATTATCCAAGACCCTTCTCCTTCTTCTCCTTCTTCTTCCCCTTCTTCGCCATCAACAGCTATATGCCCTTCTATTTTAGAAATTTTTATATTTATTTCTGAATAATCTCCCGGTGCATCAGTAAGATAAATTTTTAGTGTTCCCTTTCCTGCTGTCACTCCATCCGTTTGAGTTGGAGAAGTTGAATCATTTTCAGTCCCCGGAGTCACCAAATCACTTGCACATCCTGAAAGAAAAATAATAGCCAGCACTAAAAATAATGTTAAACCAAAATACTTTTTCATCATTCTTTCCTCCTATTTTATTTAATATTTTTTAAAAAATAAAAAAAGTCGGCAGTCTGGCGGTCATAGCAATAAATTGCCTTAGACCCATAACTTTGCGTCCTACCTTTTCAGATAGTTTGCCTTTATCAACTTTTTAAAGCTAATTATTCAATTTTTATACTATTTAATAATATACTACACTTATTTTAAAAATCCTTCTTTTTTTAAAATAATTTTGAAATTTTTATTGATATAGGAGTAAGGTCTTCACATTTGACATTTCTTAATTTTTTAATAGAAACAAAGATGTCCTCTGTCTTATAAAATTAAATGAAATGAAAAGATAGAACTTATCCCTATCATTTTTTATAAGCCCTTATACTTATATCGCAAATATATAAGTTCTTAGCCTTATAAAATAGGTTAATATTAATTAATGTATGCAGAATAAAAGAAGCCTACTATAAACGAGATTTTTTATTGAACTTTTATAAGTGTGGTAATATATCTAAATTATAGTCGCATTTACTGAACGCAGTGCGAACCTATTTTGAGACATCAATAACAAATATTTAATCTTTCCGATTCGGCTTTCGTCTGCCTTCCTGCCTGCACGGCAGGAAGGCATCCTTGCGTCCTCAACCTCGTAAAAAATCTTTTTTTATTTAAGAGCGTGCCGAACATTTTTTTAATTTTTAAAAAGGAATTATTTTTGCTCGGTCTCGTCCGCCTTTACCCTTAATCAAAGAAGCAAATATTTCTGTCGGGCAGAGAAACCGAATCTTCTCCCCACCCTCCTGCAGTCTCGGTGCTCGGACTTCATCCCGACTTTGTCGGGATTCCGTTGCCTGTGCTCCGAGCCTGCTCCCCCTTTTTGGGCGAAGCAGGAAGAAAAAACAAAATTCTTCTTTCCGCCACCTTCTTTTTTGGGCAAATTTTGGGTGGGGGCAAAATTTGCCTATCAGTTCTAAACTTGGTATCAAAAAACTACTTTCCCCAAAAATTCATACTCCTAACGTTCCCATCATATACGAGGTTTCAGCGTAGACGAAATTTGGTTGAACGAAGTGAGCCGTATATATTGTGTTATCTGCTGTTGCGGGCATTTCCACTCTCAATACTATTACTTTATTACTTGAATTTTGAAAAATACGCATCAATTTCTGGTCTTAATTCTATACCTACTCTTTCAAAACAATTTAATAATTCTTCATAAGCACCATCATTCCCGAGAAAGTCCCACAACTCTTCTGCAACTTTCAATTCATTATCCAAATCTAACATACCTTTCAATGTCCATCTTTCATAAGGTCTTGGTTCGTATGGATTATAAGGAATTGCGATATATGACTTTACCTTTGCACTTGGATTTTTCGCTAGAAAAATTGCTACCCATTCTAACAATGTTCTTTTGAAATCTTTAAAATTGCTGATATTTGGTTTTGTTGTTTTCAAGTCAAACAAATAGACTGTTCCATCCGCTCTTTGGACAAACAAATCCACTTTTACAGTTTTTAATTTGTTCATTGTACCCTTGCTGCAAACTTTTCTTATTCTTTCAATTTCTTCCGTCTTATTTGGATTTTTCCCAATTGTAAGTTCGTTCATAATATGTTGAATTTCAGACTGAGCTTGTTCACTAATAGTATCACCGACCACATACTGTTTTTGTGCAAATTTAAAGTTCAGACTTGCTATCGTTTCAGCCACAGGTTCAAAAATAGATGTTCCAAAAGTAGTATTTAAAGAATGAATAAAAGAGAATAATGCCATTCTATCCCTACCAAGTAAACGATAATGAAAAGGCATATTTTTTGTTTCTGGATTGTATGTTTGAAACTTTTTCCGTAGGCTATCTTTGATGGTATTCTCGATTAATCTTATTTGTTCCTTTGTAAGTGACATTCTATCTCTCCTTTAGATGGAATATTGTTTCTGCATAGGCATTAGATCTATCTTTTTCCACTCTATTTAACACAGGACGCATAAATCTATTAATAATCTTCATCTCGGCTAGCTGAGCAATATCAGGATAAAGATTATATTTGTCATTGGCTACTAAAAAAATGTCATAATCTTTTTGAAGATATTTTTTACAATTTCTTAAAGATTCTGCTATACCTTTAACATAGGCATCCCTTGCTTTTTTCCCTTGGCCTTTAGAAAGAGGACCGATTTCTAATTCATCTTTTCGTGTGAATCCAAATATTTCATATGCATATGCATGCTGTTCGTGATAATCAATAAGTCCAACATAAGGTGGACTTGAGAAAATACCTTTAATCTTTTGTTTCAGCAAAATTTTAGCAAACTCTGGATTCCTTTTTTTGATTTCTTCATAAATATTTAAGGTTCTGCTATCCCCTGTCAAACAGACTTGAAATGTTTCGGTTCTTAATTTATCAAATTGTTTAAAGCGATTTAATGTGTCTATAGTATATCTTTGCCACCACCCTTTAATGGAAAAAATCGGTTTGCATATTTTTCCGTGTTTCTTGCAGTAATATGTAGTTGTGACAGGCTCTTTTAAGGTTGCTAAATCAGCATGAGTAGTTGCTCTGCAAGAGCGAACGGTTCTGCTTAAGATTATTGCTAATATTTTTTTAATATCCTTATTATCTATTTTTTTCAGTTCCTTAAATACAAAATCGATTTCTTCTCTTACTGGAAATAAGAACCACTTATCTAAGAAGGAACCATCTTTATCTTGTTTAATTTTAATTTTATATTTTTCCACTAAATCATAATAAATACTTAGAAAATTTTGTTCTTTATCTTTTGCATATTCTTTTTCGTTAATCTCTCCTTTTCTTACTTTCCTTTTATATTCTGGCGATGGGAAATATTTGTAATTAAATTTTGCAAGTTCTGAAAGTAGATATTCTTCAAAAGCAATATTATTTCTTGTTTTCTGAAAGTCTTCCAAGTTTAATGTGATATTGCGAATAGCTTCCCTAATCTCTGGGATATTATGTCTTTCAACTTTAGCGTTACTAATCATTGCATTAAACGCAGAAATGTCTACACCAATGGCATGCATTCCTAATTCATTTGCTTGAACTAATGTTGTTCCACTTCCACAAAATGGATCAAGTACTATATCACCTTTATTAAAATATATTTTTTGCTTGAATTCATCGGTATGAGAATCAAGAAAATATTCTACTAATTGAGGAATAAATTTACCTTTGTAAGGATGCAATCTGTGAACGTGCTTTGTTCTTTCTGATTCTTTGTACTCTACAAAGGATAAATGCCAATTAAGGTCATCACCTAATTTCTTTTTCCATTGCTTTTCTTTGTCATAAGAGTCGTAATAATCTTTAAGTTCTTTAATATTTATCAAAGGATTACCATTACTCCCATACTTTTTTATTCTTCCGTATTGGAGTAAATATGAAATATTTGATATTGTAACTTTGCGATTTAAATATTGTGAAGCCCATTCGCTGGCTTCTTTTAGATTGTTTAGTTTTTTTTCTTCTTTTCCAAAAAGTGTTAGTTGATTCATATCTGATTACCTTCAATTAGTTTTTATGTATAACATACCTTAATATTTGATTTTTTTCCCTTGCCCGCAATTGCAGATAACGTGTCCAGCATAAAAGAATTTTTTGCGAAGCAAAAATTTGGGTGAGTGCCGTAAGGCACGAACCTTTTATGCTTTGTTAGCTGAAGTTGGCTCATCTTTGCTTGAACTCAGTCAAATTTGCTAAGAATTTTTCAATTTGTTTTTCTTCTCTAAAAAATCCTCCACCGAATTCCCCCGCCCATTCCTCATACTCTGCTTTTTTCTCGTATGAGGGCAGGGCATCCATTGCGACCCTCTTTTCGATGTGAAAATAATCTGCGAACCTATCAATATAGACCGTAAATCGCACACCTTTTTCTGAATCGCTCTCTTTAGGCAAAATACTAAAAATTGTATTTCTCGATTTTCTTTCACCCATGATACCGATGAATGCAATACTGCTCATCGTTGTGACGCTTTGATCGAAACATTTTGACAATTCTACAACAATTCTTTTGTAACTATCGCCAATGCCGTTCTTTTCAGCTATCTCTTGTAGCTCCTCGTAAGACAATGGCGGCTTTCTTTTCGAAGTGGATTTTGTCTGTATTCTGTATTCGGCTTCGCTCGGCTCAATCAAAAATACTTTTGCTAAAAATTCTCTTCCTTCTTCATTCTGAAAGTACTGAAAAGTAATTGCGTTTATCCCAACGCCGTAAGAGTCCGAAAGATATTTGATTATCCTCTCGGAACTGCTATCTATTTCGGAAGCTACAACCAGCATTTTGTGATGTTCGTTCAAAATCTCCGGGATTTCTGTGCCAAACTTTCTCTTGAAGGCTTCTTCAAGAGGACCTTTATCACCAAGATATCTATTGGCAATTTCAGTTATTTTCTCGTTTGACAAATCTTTTGTCCAAGATGCGTAATCTAATACTTGTGCAGTTATTTCTCTTGGAGTCTTATCACGTTTCAATTCAACGATGAGAATATCACCATTGTATTCAATGCACAAAAGGTCAATGATTCCCCCAAATCCTGTTTCTACCTGCCTGCCAATCACTAATAAGTCATTGGAAATTATTGAAATATCTTTTTCCAGCCAATCCTCTAATCGCTCTTCTAGATCAAGCTTTGATTTGCTGATTTCCTTTAATGTGTCCCTATCAATGATTTCCCATACTTTTACATCTTGTGGCATTGTATCCTCCAATTCTTATGATGAGCCAATTTCTGCTAACTTAAAATAACCGAAATACTTCGTTTATGCTCCAAAATTGGCATATTTTGCGAAATACTTCGTTTATGCACGACTCTAGGTGAAGCCTCAAGTTGTAACTTTTTGCTGTTTTCATTTCTTTCCAAAATCCAAAGGGCTTTTAATCCGTCCTATATCCCGCTGGCTAACGTAAGTATAAATTTCTGTTGTTTTTGAACTCTTATGGCCAAGTAACTCTTGAATATACCGTAAATCTGTACCACCTTCCAAAAGATGGGTAGCAAAACTATGGCGCAATGAAGCATATAATCTCTGATATGTTTTTCATCAAGCTCTTTTGGGTCTTTTGCAAAGTAGTTAATGTATCGTTCAATATGGTGTAGATATGCTTTTTGGGTTTTCTGGCTATATCCCTTTAATTTGAGCTCCTTCTTTACTACCTCTGTAATCCTGGCTTGGTTTGGTACTTGTTTATCAGATTTTTGTTCAAAAGGAACTTGCAAGGTAGAGTTTACATAGATATTTTCATTCTTAAAAACCGACAAAATCTTTTTTAAAATATCTTCCGAATGGGGAAAACTCCAATACTTTTTATCCGGGTGCCATCTATGGCCCTCAATGGATTTAACCATAGCAACAAATTTAGGGTCATACGAAAAAGTAACGATAATTTTGCCTTCCTTTATATCTTTACTGATTCTTACGCTTGCCATAAGTTTATTTTATTAAGTCCTCTATACTTATACCTAACGCTCTAGCAATCTTTGCTACTGTCTGAACAGAAGGTTTTTTAACAACATTGGACTCTAATTTTGTTAAGGTAGTGTAAGGAATACCAGCCTTCCTTGCAAGACCATCTTGTGTCAAGCCTTTCTTCTTTCTAAATTTCTTTACATTATCGCCAATCATATTTTATCCTCGACTTTGTTTCCATATATTGATAGCATAGTTAGAGTAACCCTCTTTTACATTCAATATTATACTAAATCTAAAATAATTTTGCAATAAAATTTTGTGCGTTGTCCAGGAAATACTATACAATTTTTAAATTATGGCTATTCTCAGTATATCAAAAAAGTATTAGAATTAGTAGAAATAAATCCTGATAAGATAGAATGGAAATTATATGAAGACTGGACAGAAAAAATGCTTGCTCAGGTTTATGTGTGGGAAAAAGAACAAAGTCAGTCTTCGCAGTCTTTTGCTTATGAAGAGCGAAGCCGAGCGGAAGCGAGACTGAGCGAGCCTCAATTTTCCGCAAGAAAATCGCCAAGTTTCGTTTGGTCGGGGCGAGAGGACTTGAACCTCCGACCCCCTGAACCCCATTCAGGTGCGCTTCCAAACTGCGCCACGCCCCGACTTTATACATTATACTAAATAGTTATTATTATGGCAATAATTTTTTATCCGCATTATTAGATTATTTATTGGGAAAGTTGTCTTAATTATATTCGGGATATCTGTCCTACTTTTGTAGGGGGCGGATTTATCCACCCCGGAATAAGCGGGTTCGATGAATCAAACCCCCTACAGTTGAGATTACCACGCCCTGATAAATCAGGAGAGTGGGCGCGATGTATCGTGTATATATTAATGACATTGAATGATGCTGGTTGATAAACTATAGTTTGATGAATTTTTTCCCTTCGATTTCTTTTATTAAATCTTTTAGTTCAAGGTTTAGCAATATTTCGCTAACTTTACTGGCAGATAGTTTACTTGCCTCAATAATTTCGTCTATTTGAACAGGTTCATTATTAATTATTTTATAGACAGTTTTTTCTTCTTCTGATAGAGAATATTGATTTATATTTATCTTCTCACCTTCTGGTTTTTGATTCAATATAATAGAAAGTTCTTCTAAAATATCCTGAAAATTATTCACTAATTTTGCTCCTTGTTTTATCAGGTTATGGGTACCTTTTGATAAAGCAGAGGTTATATTCCCGGGAACCGCAAATACTTCCCTGCCCTGTTCAAGGGCAAAATCAGCAGTTATTAAAGCGCCACTCTTCTCTGCTGCCTCTACCACTACAGTCCCCCGGCTTAATCCACTGATAATACGATTCCTGCGGGGGAAATTCTGCCTTTCTGGTAGAGTAGAAAAAGAGAACTCAGTTATTACTGCACCTGATTCCTCAATCTCTCTTGCCAGTCTTCTATTCTCAGGTGGGTATATATGGTCAATTCCGCAACCCAATACCGCTATTGTTCTGCCCTTTACGGACAATGCTCCTCGGTGAGCAGCTGTATCAATTCCTCGAGCCATTCCACTAATTATAGTTAACCCAACTGAGGCTAAATCTTTACTTAAATTTTCAGCGACCATTTTTCCATAATAGGTAGCTTTTCTTGAACCTACAATAGAAATAGAATTTTTATCATCCTTTATGATGTTTCCTTTGAAGTATAATAAAGGGGGCGGATCATGGATTTCCTTTAGATTTTCTGGATATAAGTCGTCTTCTATAGTCAAAACTTTGGTCTTGTATCTGTCTAATAAATCTAATTCTCTATTTAAGTTAATATTACTTTTCTTTTCGAAGATTCTTGAGGATATTTTAGGGCTTAAATTAAGAACTTTTGATATTTCTTCTGATTTTGCCTTCCAGGCATTTTCAGCAGTACCAAAATGTTTTATTAATTGGTAAAATCTTTTTGGGCCTATATCGGACATTTTGTTCCAGGCCAGCCAATATTTTAATTGTTGTTCATTCACCTGATATTCCTCCTCGATTATTGGCGGGTTCGATAAATCGAACACCTACAGTTGAGATTGCTACACCTTGATAAATCAGTAAGGAGGGCACGATGCATCGTGCCCCTACAATTGAATCTTATTTCCTTTACGCAATACGCAATATTCTATACGCAATACAAGAATACTAGTAAGTTCCTTTGCTGACCAACAAATTTACCGTTTTATCATTTATAGTTACCTTCCCTGGCTCAGGCATCTGAGCAATTACTTTATCTTTAGGTATGGAAAAATGAGAAGCATAAGTAATCTTACCCAAAGTTAATCCATTTTTTTCAATAATGGCGATAGCCTCTTTCAAATCTTTATTTCTGAGATCGGGGATATTAATCGTAAATAATTTACCCCCTTTACTCACTACTATATTTACTTCCCTCTGTTCTTTGACTTTGGAACCTGCAGCTGGGTCTTGTTTAATGATACAGTTCTTCGGAACTCTCTCATTAAATTCTTCACCAGAGATATATATCTTTAATCCAGCATTATATAATTTCTCCTGCGCAACTTCCAATTCATCACCAACCACTTCGGGAACAATAGTATCAGGAACATAGAATACATTTTGAAACACAAGAAAAGCACATACTATCCCTGCTCCTACTATAAATATTATAAAAATTATAGTCGCAAAGGTTTTAAAAATATAATTAAATATTCTCCCTATCCAGTTCATCGATTGACCTACTCTTTTCTCATCATTTTTGCCATAAAGAATCCGTCTAAATCTGAATTAGAAAGCCCAGGATATATCTGTAAAAATTTCTTCTGGTCTGATTTATAAACTTTTAATCCTCTTTCCTTAATAAAATCAGTCAAATCTTCTAATTCAAAATTAGGATTTTTGGCTAAAAATTTCTGGACTATCTCTTCATTTTCTTCTGGCTCAGTACTACAAGTGGAATATATTAACTTTCCACCAATTTTTACGTATTTTGAGGCAGTAGATAATATTTGTAACTGTAACCGGGATAATTTTTGAAATCTATCTGTATTGAAGGATTGCCATTTTAAATCTGGCTTTCTCCGTAAAACTCCCAACCCTGAACAGGGAACATCTGCTAAAACTTTATCTGCTTTTCCTAAAAAATCTAAATTTAATTTAGTAACATCATTTTGTAAGGTTTTTACTATATCAATCCCCAATCTTTGACAATTTTCATCCACCATTGATAATCTTTCCTGGTTAGCATCAAGAGCTAAAATTGTACCTTGGTTATTCATTAATTGGGCAAGATGGGTAGTCTTCCCTCCTGGAGCACTGCACACATCGATTACCAACTCTTCAGGTAAAGGATTTACTAAGTAAGAGACTAACATTGAAGCTTCATCCTGGATTTGAAATAACCCTTCCTGATAAGCAGGAAATTTGGTAATATTCGGAAGGCCTTTGATATATAATGCCTCTTGGGCAAAAATACCTTCTTTCACCGATATATTTTTTTCTTCTAAAGCCTTTTTTAAATCAGAACGAGATATCTTCAAGGTATTAGTCCTGATTACCAGTGGGGGTATCTTATTATTTGCTTCACAAATTTTAATAGTATTCTTAAATCCGAATCTTTCCAGCCAACGCTTAATTATCCAATAAGGATGGGAATAGACTATGGATATATATAATGCAGGTTCTTTATCTTTGTCTGGCCAGTAAATACTATCTTTGTTTTGGTTTATGTTTCTTAAAATACCATTTACGAATTTAGCTAATTTAGAATTTCCATATTTCTTTGCCAGTTGGACTGATTCATTGCCAACCGCATAATCAGGAATCCTCTCTAAAAATAATAACTGATAGACTCCCATTCTCAAGATATTCTTTATCCAAACTGGTGTTCTATCAAAATCTTTTTTAGTAAATTGGGATATTATCCAGTCTAATTTATTCCTGTTTCTTACCACTCCATAAGTTATTTCATTGATTAAAGCTGCATCCCTTATATCAACCTTTTCTTTTTCTAAAATTTCGTTTAGTATAATATTAATATAGCCCTTTTTACGGTGGATTTTTACTAAAATATTTAAGGCAATTTCTCTTATCTGGTCAACTTTTACTTTGCCTATGTCCATTAGTTTAATCTATTTTTAACTCCTTCTATCTCTTAATACTATAAGTCTTAACAGTTGCAATACCGCAACTGCCGCAGCAGCCACATAAGTTAAAGCAGCAGCATTCAGGACCTTTTTAACAGAATTTATTTCTGCTTCAGAGATAATATTTCCTTTAACTAACAGAGTAACTGCCCTCTTGCTGGCATTAAATTCAATCGGTAAAGTAACTATTTGAAATAAAACTGCCAAAGAAAAGGCAATAATGCCGATATCCATTAAACTGGGGATACTAAATAGAAATCCCAGCAGGAACAGAGGTACAGCCATACGTGAGCCAATATTAGCAACAGGTATCAGATTGCTACGAAGAGCAAGGGGAAAATATCCTGCGGAATCCTGAATAGCATGGCCTATTTCATGAGCTACAATCCCCTGAGCCGCCAATGACCTACCATAATAAATATCTTTGGATAAACCCAATTTTTTCTGTCGAGGGTCATAGTGGTCAGAAAGACGTCCCTCTATCGGTTCAATCTTAATATTTTCTAAATTGCTTTTCATCAACAGCTCCTCGGCTACTTCCCTTCCGCTTAATCCGTTTTTGGCTGATATTTTTGAATATTTTGCATAGGCAGTTTGTACTTTATATTGAGCATAAAGAGTTAGAATTATAGCTGGTATTAAGATAATCATTGTGCTGTCGAAAAAAAACATAAAATCCCTCCTATTTTTACCATTATAATACATCGTGCGCCCGTTTTCACATATACTATTTTACGTACCCAATACTTCTCCCACTTTGATTTTATATCCATTGACAAATTGGTTCGCCGTCATTTCTTTTGAACCTGCAGGAATCAGCTTTAATATTTTTATAATCCCTTTATCACCGGTAGAAATTAGCAAGCTATCTTTTTCTATTTTAATTACACTACCAGGAATTGAGGAACTTGCTTCGAGGCTATCGGGATAATTTTCTAAAAACCCTGCCCTGGTAATCTTGAGCTTCTTCCTTTTATAACTGGTAAAGGCACCAGGGTAAGGAGTAGTTCCTCTTATTAAACTATATACTTTTTCTCCCTTATTGTTCCAGGTTATTTCTCCATCCTGCTTACTCATCTTCCTCGCATAAGTCGCTAATTGATTATCCTGGGGAATTCGTTTTATCTTCCCCTTCTTTATTTCTTCTAAAAATTCATTAATTACTTCTCCACTTAAGTTAGATAATCTTTCCCTGAGTTCACCATAGGTTTCATCTGGCAAAATGGTTATTTTTCTTTGATAGATAATATCACCTGCATCTACCTTTTCGCTCATAAACATAAAGGTAATTCCAGTCTCTTTTTCGCCATTAATAATTGACCAATTAATAGGAGATGCTCCTCGATATTTAGGTAGTAACGAGGCGTGAATATTTATACAACCTATCCTGGGGATATCCAAAATATCTTTAGAGAGAATTTGTCCATATGCAACTACTAAAATAATATCAGGATTAAATTTTATTATCTTTTTTATAGATTCCTCATCATTAATATTTTCGGGCTGAAATACTTCTACCCCCCTATCCAGGGCTATTTTTTTAATGGGGGTGGGTAATATCTTTCTGCCCCGCCCCTGGGGACGATCCGGCTGAGTAATTACTTCTACTATATTTTCTTTACTGTCTAATAGTCTCTCTAAAACTGGCACCCCAAATTCTGCAGTTCCTATGAATATAATTTTCAAAATGAAGATCACCTCTTCTTTTTTAATTTTTAATATTGAATTTTCTTTGCAATTCCAATGCTCTAAAAAGTAATGTAAGGGCACGATTCATCGTGCCCCTACAACCCAATTATAAATAACAATTCTAAAATTACTATAAAATAACTTGCGATACACCATATATTATATTATGTTTTTGAGTATTTTTTAGCTTTTTGGGAAATAACCATATTCTTTTTTGCTAATTGGTTTAGCAGCAACTGTCTTTTTGTCCTTCCTATCCTATCGATAAATAAAGTTCCTTCTAAATGGTCAATTTCATGTTGTAAAGCTCTGGCTATCAAATCTTCTTTAGTGATTTTAATCTGCTCCCCATCCAGATCTAAAGCTTCTACTGTTACTTTGGAAGAACGCTTAACATTGGCATATATATCAGGAAGACTTAAACAACCTTCCTCAGCAATACTCTCTCCCTCTTTATCCACAATTTTAGGATTTATTAAAGCTATTACTCCTTCTTCTCCACCATCAACAATAATTATTCTTTTTAACACTCCTACTTGTGGTGCAGCAAGACCTACCCCTGAGGCAGCATACATCGTCTCTGTCATATCCTTTATAATATTTAATATTTCTGGAGTTATCTTTTCAACTGGTTGTGATTTTTCTCTTAAAACCGGGTCTCCATATACTTTAATTTCTAATATTGCCATCTTTTTCCTCCTATAACATCTTTATGGGGTCCACATCTATAGTCAATCTATTTTCTTTATCAAAATAATTGGATACTATTTTATCAAGGCTTTTCTTAATGATTTTATTAAATTTTTCTAATTCTTTTACTTTTATTATGACCTGTGCACCAAAAATATTTCTGAATTTCCAGGCCTGTATATTTTTTGAACCTAACAATTTAAACTCCGGTGTTTCTTCATTTTCACATATTGAATCCAAGTAATCAATTAAAAGTTTCATCTTCTGTTCAACTTGTTCCTTTTCCTTACCCTTAACCTCAATTTTAATAAGATGGGTAAACGGAGGATAATCCAGTTCCTTTCTTAAAGCAATTTCTCTCTGATAAAAATAATCGTAATTCTGTTCTTTCAGAGCAATTATACTATGATGGTCGGGATTAAAAGTTTGGATTATTACCTCTATGGGCGATTCTATCTTTTTAAAAGATGAAATAACCTCATATAATAATTGAAAATTTTTTTCACTTGAACGGTAATCCGGTAAATTCAACAAAGTATCAGCAGAGACAATCCCCACCAAATCTACATTTCTAAAATCAACTTCTTTTATTACCATTTGAGTTCCTATTAATATATCAATTTCTCCTGCTTTAAAATCTTTTAAAAGCTTGGTGTATTGCTCTTTTTGGGCTATTGTATCCTGATCTATACGCTTTATCTTGGATCGCGGAAACATTTTTTTAATTTCGCTTTCCAATCTTTGAGTGCCTACCCCTAATGGTTTAATATCCTCACTGCCACATCGGGAGCAAATTTTTAACATTCTTATCCTTTTTCCACAACTATGACAAACCAATTGAGCTGTATTAAAAAAGTCTAAATGGTAAGAAAGAGTATGATTACAATCAGAACATTTAGGGACAAATCCACATTTACGACAGATTACGAAATTCGAGAAACCCCTTCTGTTTAAAAAAAGAACAACTTGTTTCCTCTTCTTTAAACTTTTTGAAATAGATTCCTGGAGTTCATAGCTTATTAACTTTTTCTTTGATTTTTCCTTATTCATATCTATTAATTTATTTTTTAATAAGCTATTCTCTTTTTTATCTGATATTAAATTTAGCTTTAGATAATTGTTTTTTAGGGTATTCCAATAAGATTCCAGGGAAGGTGTTTCACTGCTTAATATTATCGGAACTTTTTCTAATTCCGCCCTCTTCAGGGCAACTTTTCGGGCATTATATCGGGGAGCTCTTTCCTCTTTGTATAAACCATTATGTTCCTGGTCAACTATGACCAGACCTAATTTATCAAAGGGTACAAATATGGTCGATCTCATTCCCAGAGCAATATCGATTTGTGAATTTCTTATTTTAAGCCATTTTATATATTTGTTCTTTTGACTGATATTCTCATCAAAGACTGCAATTCTATCTCCAAATCTTCCTCTAAATATTTTAGCCAATACCGAAAGATGAGACTCTGAAGGGGTTAAAATAATTATTTGTTTGCCCTCTTCTAAGATTTTTTGAATAAATTTAAAATAAACTTCTATTCTTTCATCAAAATTTTCGGAACAAAAAAGTATGGGCTGATATTTTTTACTTTTTTTAATAAGTTTTTCTATATCGGGAGAAATACATCTTTCTGCACTTTTTAAGGAAATATTTTTATCAACAAAAATATCATTATCTTCTATTTCTGCTTTTTCCAAACTTGAAAAACTGGAAATCCCTTTCCCTTTACTTTTAGGTATTACGTAATTTAATACCTTTCTCCAGGAACATAAATAATAATCTGAAATCCACTGAGTTAATTTTATAATATCAGGAGTAAGCAGGGGTTTAACATCTACCAATTGCGAAATATCCTTCAAGTTTTTGATAGCAGTTTTTTGAAGAAATCCTACTACACATCCGGTTACCACTTTATTTTTAAATGGTACAAGTACTCGGGCTCCCCAAGAAATGTCTCTTCTTAAATTTTCAGGTATATGGTAATGAAATATTTTATCAAGATTTACCTCTAATAATACTATTTCCGCATATTTCTTTTCACCATACATATTATCAAACTCATTAATTTATTTTTTTACTTTATCTTTAAAATCTCATCTAAGATTTTCTCAGCCATCTCCGTCTTGGGCATAAGAGGTAGTTCTTTATATACAATTCCTTCTTTATTTATAATCTTGGCTATATTTTTATCTGACCCAAATCCCGCATCTTTCGCTGATAAATCATTAGCAATAATCATATCTAATTTTTTCTCTCTTAATTTTTTACAGGCATTCTGGATTAAATTTTCAGTTTCTGCAGCAAACCCTACTAATATTTTATCCCCTTTCTTCTTCCCCAACTCAAATAGAATATCCGGATTTCTTTCCAATTCAATAGTCATCTTTTCAGTTTCTTCTTTTTTAATTTTTCCTGAAACTTTTTCTTTTGGCCGAAAATCAGCTACTGCTGCGGCGGAAATTACAATATCTGCTTCCTCAAAATATTTAAATACTTCACTTTTCATCTCCTCAGCAGTATTTACAGAAATTGTATTAATCCCACTTATAGCCGACAAACTGGTGGGCCCGGTAATTAGAATAACCTTTGCCCCTCTGGCCTGAGCTATTTTAGCTAAGGCAAAACCCATTTTACCTGTAGAATAGTTGGAAATAAATCTGACATCATCAATAGGTTCTCTGGTGCAGGAAGCAGTAATTAATACGGTCTTATTTTTATAATCTTTTTTAAAATACAAGGTATTTTCTACCTTAGCGACAATTTCTTCTATATCTGCCAATCTGCCTTCCCCTACTTCTCCACAGGCTAAAGGACCATATTCTGAATCTATAAATTCATAACCTAAGACAGCAAGCTTTTTAACATTTTCCTGGTAAATAGGATTTGATATCATATTTTTATTCATTGCCGGGGCAAAAATTACTTTGGATTTAAACGCCATTATAGTAGTAGTCAACATATCATCAGCAATACCATTGGCGATTTTCCCGACAATATTTGCCGTTGCAGGAGCAACTAATATCAAGTCAGCCCATTTAGAAAGAGAGATATGTTTTACCTCTATCTTGTCATTTGAAGAAAATAGATTAGTTATAACCGGGTGACCAGATAGAGTTGAAAAGGTTAAAGGTTGAACAAATTTTGTGGCAGATTCAGTCATAATTACAAAAACATCTGCCCCTTTTTTCTTTAATAAACTTAATATCTCAGCTGCCTTATAAGCAGCTATACTACCAGTAACCCCCAGTATAATCTTCTTCCCTTTTAACATCTTTTATCTCACCTTTCTCATATTAGGTAATACAATGCATAGGAAATGCTCTAAACACTGTTTTCTTTAAATAATTCCTCGGTTGTCTTGATTTCTTCTTTCTTTTTATGTTTTTCAGATTTTTCCAATGATGAAGTATTTTTTAGATATACCTTTCCCTCGTTAATCTCTTGCAAAGCAATTAATACAGCCTTTTTATGTTTAGGTTTTACCAAAGCTTTAGCACCATTTTGTAGTTGTTTCGCTCTTTTGGCAACCATCATAGCCAATAGATATTTATTTTCTTCCATATTCCCTTTCACTCCTTTAATATATTGTCATTTTTCTTTTATAGCCATTTCCCAGAAAGCCAAAATATTTTCCATAGCAAACGAGATATATATGGTACATTATCAAAATTTTATAACAAATTATGATTTTTTGGTTATAATTGTGTTGTAGGGGCACAATGAAGGACACGATGCATTATGCCCCCACATTTATAATGCATTATGCCTTATATTATCATTTTAGTCGCTTTTTGGGTTATAATTACATAATTACTATCAACTATCTTATTCTGCATCTTTCTGCAATTATTATAGATTCTATTTTTTTTACCGCATCCTCTATATTATCATTTACTACCAGATAATCATAATTTTTCGCATACTTCATTTCATTAAATGCATCTTTTAATCTTCTTTCCAGGTCCTTTTCTGTTTCTGTTCTTCTCCCTCGTAATCTTTCTTCTAAATCTTTCCAGGAAGGAGGGGCGATAAAAATAAAAATCCCTTCTGGGAATTTATTCTTTATCTGAGCAGCTCCCTGAACATCTATCTCCAGCAATACATCTTCCCCTTTTTGTCTTTGCTCTATTAAAAAATCTAAAGGAGTCCCTTTATATTCTCCGTGGACAAGTGCCCATTCGGCAAATTTATTTTCCTCTATCATCTTTTTAAATTCATCTTTAGATATAAAATAATAATCAATCCCGTTTCTCTCTCCTTTTCGAAGAGGCCGAGTAGTTACAGACACCGAGTATTTTAAATCTGGAAAAACTTCAAATATCTTTTCCCTTATAGTTCCTTTCCCTACTCCAGAGGGACCAGAGACAACAAATAGTAAACCTCTCTTCTTTCTCTTATCTTCTATCTCGTATCTCATATCTAATTTAGAGATAAAAGATAAAAAGTCTTTATCAGTACTCATTTTTAAAATTACCTACTTTGTAATATTTTCTTTTGATTCTGGAACTTGAAGGGTAAGTCCAGTAAATCTTTGGGCTATGGTTTCGGGCTGGATAGATGATAAAATTATGTGATCACTGTCGGTAATTATTATCGCCCTTGTTCTCCTACCATAAGTAGCATCAATCAACCTCTTTTGGACCTTTGCCTCTTCTTTTATCCTTTTCAAGGGTGCTGAATCTGGACTTAATATAGAAATAACCCTTGTAGAATTTACAAAATTACCAAAACCAATATTTACTAAACTATTTATCATTCTTATTTCCTCCTCGTGTTATTCAATATTGCGAGCCTGTTCTCTTATCTTTTCTAATTCACTTTTCACAGCTATAACCAGAGAAGCTATCTTTAAATTATTATTCTTGGAGCCGATAGTGTTTGCTTCCCGGTTGATCTCTTGAATTATAAAATCCATTTTCCTGCCCATCGGTTCATCTGAACTCATCAAATCACTAAGTTGAGTTAAATGGCTTCTTGCCCTGATAATTTCTTCAGTTATATCGGTCTTTTCGGCAAATATGGCTGCCTCTAATTCAATTCTTCCTTCATCCACATTTAAACCATCAGTTAGATTTTTTATCTTTTTTAAAAATTCATCCTTATAGTCAGTTAAAGACAATTTTGAACATTTCTCAATCTTATCCAGTAACTTTATTATCTTTTTTGTCCTTTTCTTTATATCATTGGCAAGGACCTTGCCTTCTTTTTCCCTCATTCTTAATAATGATTCTAAAGCTTTATTTACGCTTTCCTCTATCAAGGGCCACATCTTATCAGTTTCTTCTTCTCTTACTACCTGAAAAATATCCTTGAATTTAATTATGGAATCCATATTTATTTCATCTTTGAATTTATATTTATCTTTTAAATTCTTTAGGGATCTATAGTAAGAATCACACAACTCTTCGTTTATTATTACCTTCTCTTCCTCAGGACCATACTTATTTAATTTTATTAATACATTTACTTTTCCCCTGGATATCTTTTCCTTTATAAGTTTTTCGATTTTTTGTTCAATTTCTAAAGACTGGACAGAATTTTTTATAATAACATCACAATATTTGTTATTTAATGTTTTTATTTCTACCAAACATTCCTGGTCTGCTTTTTTAATCTTTCCCACTCCATAGCCGGTCATACTTCTAACCAATTTCATTTCCCCTTTACACAATAGTTATTTTCCAAAAATAAAAAAATATTTCCCACAGGTTATGTATCTGGTATATTATAGAGGCACAATGAATTGTGCCCTCTTATATTATTGCCTAATTTCTAAAATTATAAACTTCACATTAATTTTATGGTAATAGTCAAGGTATGTCAAATAATATTGTATAAAACCAGTATCAGACATATATTATCACATAACCGTAGGACAGACGTCTTGCCTGTCAGGGTAGGGGTTCGATTCATCGAACCCGAAAAAGTTACGATGTATCGTGCCCTTCTTTTATTTTCTTGATTATATTCCTCTAATAGATTATATTTATTATACAGGAAAATTTCTCTCCTGTAATCCTAATTAGCCTATAGGCAAGAGTACTAAATCAGGTAACGGGTCGGATAAATCCGACCCCTACATCATATTTGTGAAGAAACATAATAAGTTGATAACTGACAATTTGTATTTAATACTAACGACTATTTACTATTCACTAACGACTAATTTAAACAAGGAGCCTAAAATGTCCTTAGATAGTATTAGTTTGGCAGCAATTAAAAAAGAACTTATCGATATGTTTAAAGATGCAAAGATAGTAAACATATTTCAAGTTAAAAAATACAAAATTATTTTCGAAGTAAAACCTGTCAGAGCTTTACCCTCTTATAATAGTGGCAGTATAGCTAAAAGTAGGAAATTATTTCATATTCATATTTCGACAGATCCCTCAAAGATGGAAATCTATTTTTCAGAGGCAGAAAATATCAAAGAAACTATTAGTTCTCCTTTTTTAGCTTTATTGCAAAGCCAGCTCATCGGGGGGAAGATTTTAGATATAAAACACCCCGATTTTGACCGAATATTGCATTTCATTATCCAGCCTTATCTTAAATTTGGTGAAACCAAAAACGTAACCCTGATTGTAGAGTTTATGGGCAAACACAGTAATATAATTCTGCTTAATGAAAATAATTTGATAGAAGGAAGCATCAAATCGATAACTTCAAAAATCAACAGATACAGAGAGGTAATTCCTGGTAAATTATACATTCCCCCTCCCTCTCAAAATAAATTAAACCCCTTAGAAATAAGTAAAGAAAATTTCTTTAATATCTTTTATTCCTGTACTGATAAAGAACTTAGTCTCGGCCAGCTTTTGCAAAATAAACTCAAAGGGATAAACCCCCAGAGTGCAAAAGAAATAATTTTCCAGGCAAATTTACTTCCAGACAAGAAAATTTTGGAAGTATCACCCGAGGAATTAGAATCTTTATGGTCTTCTTTAAACAGAATTGCAGAAGAGATTAAACATCACCACCTTAATCCCACCGTCTTTTTAGACCCTCTATCAAAAAAGATAAAGACTTATTCCCTAATTGGATCCAGGCAATTCCCCCGATATAGCAAATTATCATTTAATGATGCAAACTCCTGCTTAAAATATTTCTTTACTGAATGGGAAAAAGAAAGAGAAATTATTTCTTTAAAGAATAAATTAGAAAACATAATTAATAAAAATATGGCCAAACTAAATGCTAAGATGCAGGTTTATCAGAAGAAAATCGAAGAAGTAAAAAATTGTGAGAGATATAAATTGATGGGTGAATTGATAAAATCAAATCTTGGCCATATTAAACGGGGAGATACAGAAATTACTACTATTAATTATTACTCTCCTCAGCAAGAAGATATAACTATTCCCTTAAATAGCAGTCTAACTCCCTTACAGAATGCTCAGTCATATTTTAAAAAATATAGAAAAACAAAAGATAGTCTGAAAGTAATTTCTGAACAATTAAACAGCAACCAGGTAAAACTCTCCCAATTAGAAGAACTTCAAGAATTATATAAGCAGAACAGTGATTCTCTTTCCAATCTGCATCAAATTTATAATAACTTAGTAAAATTGGGATTAGTCAAGAAAGTAATTACCCCCGCTAAAAAGCAGAAAAAAGAAATAAATAAATTAAGACCGGCAAAATATATTTCTAAAGATGGTTGGGAAATTTATGTAGGCAAAAACAACCAACAGAATGATTTTTTAACTCTAAAGCTCGCCTCAGGAAATGATATCTGGCTACATACAAAAACTATTCAGGGCGCCCATGTAATTATTAAAAATAAAGGTGGTAACCAGACTCCGCCACTAAGCACCTTACTCCAAGCTGCCCAATTAGCTGCTTATTTTAGTAAGGCTAAAAATGAAAATAAAGTGATGGTTGATTACACTCTTAAAAAATATGTAAAAAAACCTAAAAATGCCAAACCTGGTATGGTTACTTATTCTCACGAAAAAAGTCTCATAATCAAAATAAATCCTCAGGATATTAAAGATATAATTTCTCCGGTGAATTAAGAAAATAAATTTTTTCTTGAAATCCCTTTGGCTTACAATAGCTGCTAGTTATTACTGTATTGTAGGGGCACAATGAATTGTGCCCTTATTGTTTATTACCTACTGTCTCTTGTGGGCACGATGCATCGTGCCCCTACATTCCTGATAATCTTGTGTGCTCTTTGGGTTACAATCATTGATCATTTTTTCTTAAATAACTAATCAGTTCCTGCATATCAGTAGGTAAAGGAGCACTAAATTCCATATGTGTTTTGGTAAAAGGATGGGCGAAACCTAAAATATATGAATGTAAGGCTTGTCTATTTATATTTAATTCCTGCTTTCTTCGGCTATATACTTTATCACCGACCACAGGATGACCGATGAAAGATAGGTGAACCCTTATCTGGTGAGTCCTACCAGTGTAGATCTCTACTTCAAGTAAAGTATAATTTAAAAATCTCTTTAATACTTTAAATTTAGTAAAGGCATCCCTGCTCTTCCCTTCAGTTACTGCCATTTTTTTTCGGTCTCTTAAACTTCTACCGATTGGGGCATCGATAATTCCAGACTCATTTTCTACCTCTCCATAAACTAAAGCGAGGTATTTTTTAGTTATCTGACGATTTTTTATCTGGCAAGATAAATCAAGATGGGCAAAGTCATTTTTGGCAACCACCATTATACCTGAAGTATTTTTGTCTAGCCGATGAACAATTCCCGGTCTAATTATCCCGCCTATCCCAGACAGTGAATCCTGGCAATGATATAATAAGGCATTAACCAGGGTACCAGAACGTACTTTCCCAGCTGGATGAACTATCATTCCTGGCGGTTTGTTAACCACAATTAGATATTCATCTTCATAGATAATATCCAAGGGGATTGCTTCTGCTTTAATCTCTAATTCTTTCGCATCTGGAAGATATAAATCAATTTTATCTCCATTTTTTAATAGGTAACTTGGCTTCACAGAGTTATTATTTATTTTTATCTTGCCCTGGGTGATTAGATTCTGGACTTGGGACCTGGAGGGGAGTATTTCTTCTCTGGTTAAATAGGTATCGATTCTAATCCTATCTTCACCATCATAAAAGATAGTTTTTTCTTTTTCTTTCATCTATCAAAGACATCCTTTACATTGTAGGGGCACAATGAATTGTGCCCTTATTGTTTATTACCTACTGTCTCTTGTGGGCACGATGCATCGTGCCCCTACCTATTATAAATTACCTATTACCTGTTACTATTTTTCTATTATGTGCTCTTGAATATTTTGCTTTCTCTTCTTTAGAATATTCATAAAAATTAATGAACAAAGGACAATAATAATGCAAATAGCTTGAGTAATAGTTAAATTAAAAAATATGTAATCATCTTCATAGAACCTAAAAAATTCTATGACAAAACGAGATATGGAATACAATATCAAGAAAGTCAAAAAAATGAATCCATCATATTTTTTATACTTTTTTATCCACAGAAGAATTATAAAAATTAAAAATCCATACAGGGAAGAATAAAGTTGAGTTGGAATTACCGGGAGAGTATGGGAGCTCCCAGAAGCAATCAATCCATCTTTTAAATGTTGCATATATACAGGAGGCATATTTAAAGCAGGAAACTTGATTCCACATTTTTCTGATACTATACCAAAACAACAACCATTTAAAAAACAACCTATTCTTGCAATTCCTAAGCCGAGAGCAATAGATGGAGCTATAATGTCAGTATATTTCCAAAATGAAAGCTTACTCCTCTTAACATACCACGAACCAAGAATAAAGGCTAAAATAAAACCTCCAAAAAAGGCTAATCCTCCTTGCCTGAAATAAAATATTTTCACAGGGTTTTTTAAATAATAATCAAGATAAAATATCACATAGCCTAATCTTCCCCCTATTAGAGCACCTATAATAACATATAAACTTATATCTAAAATTCTCTCCGGGTCTTCTCCACACCTTTTTGCTTCTTTCATAGCTAATAATATTCCTGCTATAAAAGCTAAAGCAATCATTACTCCATAAGAATAAATGGGAAATGAACCAATATTGAATAAAATTCTGTACATTATATTCTACTCCTTATTTTCTTCTTTGGTATAAAATAAAAAATAAACTAATAATATTAACATCCCGCATACTATTGCCGTATCGGCAAAGTTAAAAATTGGCCAAATTCGAAAATCTAAAAAATCTATTACCCTCCCAGTTCTCAGCCGGTCAATAAGATTCCCTACCGCCCCACCTAGAACGAGGGTTAAAGGAACATACATAATGGATTCTTTCTTAAAAACTATCTTTCTGGAAATTAGAATAGTCAAAATTACCGAGATTAAAATTGCTATTACCAAAAATATAGTTTGATATTGAAAAATTCCAAAGGCAGTTCGAGGATTTTCTATATAGGTAATATGAAATATCCCTTTGATTATAGGTATAGATTCTCCGATTTTCATTTTTTGTTGAACAAGAAATTTGCTCCCTTGGTCGAATAGTATTACTAATATTGTCCAGACGATAAATTTCATTGTCCTTCCCTTTCTACTCATTTTACTTATTGAAGTGATTATGCATTACTCTGGCACACTTATGGCAAATAGTAGGATACTTTTGGTCTTTCCCTACTGTCTCACTATAGCACCAACATCTTTCACATTTATTACCTGGGGCTTTAGTCACTAATACTCTGATAACAGGCATTTCTTCTCCTTGATAGACATCGGATGCCAAATCTTTTTCTTCATAAAATAACTCTACTTTAGAGACAATAAAGATTGTTTCCAACTGTCCTTCAAAGGATTTCAAGTAGTCATATATTTCTCGATCTTCAGTATAGATATTTACTTTGGCTTCTAAAGAATTCCCTATATAACCTTGCTGTCTTTTTAGTTCTAATGCTTTTAATACATCTTTCCTGATCTTTAAAATATTATCCCATTTTTGCTCTAAATCTTTATCAATATATTTTTCGTTTATTTTAGGCCAGGAAGTAAGAAAAATACTTTCTTCATCTTCTTTAATCTCTATTAAGTGTTGCCAGATCTCCTCTGCAGTAAAACTTAATATCGGAGCAATTAGTTTTACTAAATCATTTAATATCTGATACAAGACCGTTTGGGCTGCTCGACGTTCTATAGAATTAGAAAAAGCAGTATATAATCTATCCTTAATTATATCTAAATAAAATGAACTAAGATTGATGGTACAAAAATTATGAATTTCATGGTAAAGAGAGTGAAATTCAAATTTTTCATAATCTTCATTTACTCTTTTAATTAAACCTTGAAAATTACTCAAGACTAATCTATCTAATTCAGTTAATTTATCATAAGAAATTATATCGGTTTCAGGATTAAAGTCATATAGATTTCCCAAGATAAAGCGAGCAGTATTTCTAATTCTCCTATATATTTCTACTAATTGATCTAATATTTTGTTAGAAATCCTGATGTCAGTCTGATAATCAGAGGAAGCAACCCATAATCTTAATATATCTGCTCCATATTTTTCAATAATCTCCTGGGGGGCAATAACATTTCCCAATGATTTGGACATTTTCTTGCCTTCGGCATCAACAATGAATCCATGAGTCAAAACAATTTTATAAGGAGCTTTTTCAAAAGCCGCCACTGAAGTTAAGAGAGAAGTTTGGAACCACCCTCTATGTTGATCTGTCCCTTCTAAATATAATTCTGCTGGCCAATGGAGTTCCTCTCTCTTCTTGAGTACTGCAGCATGACTACATCCCGAGTCAAACCAGACATCCATTATATCTTTTTCTTTCTCAAATTCCTGACTTTTACAGTGGGGACATTGATAACCTTCGGGTAATATTTCTTTGGCAGACATAGCAAACCAGGAATTTGAACCCTTTTTTAAAAATAACTCTTTAACCTGATTAATAGTTTCGTTATTTACTATAATTTCTCTACATTTTTTACAGTAAAAAACAGGTAGAGGTACTCCCCATACCCTTTGGCGAGAAATACACCAATCGGTTCTATTTTCAACCATACCATAAATTTTTTCTTCTCCCCACTTTGGAACCCATTGAACTTTTTTTATTTCTGATAAAGCTAAATCACGAAAAGCTTCTATTGATACAAACCATTGTTCAGTAGCCCGAAACACTACCGGTTTTTTGCAACGCCAACAATGAGGGTAAGAATGAGTTATCTTTCCAACTTTTAATAAACTTCCGTTTTCTTTTAGTTCCTCTATTACAGCGGTATTCCCTTCCTGGTAAGTCAATCCCTCAAACTTTCCACCTTTCTGGTTAAATTTCCCCTGGCTATTAAGGGTGGTAAATATCGGTATTTTATATTTAATTCCTATTTCATAATCTTCTTGTCCATGTCCAGGTGCAGTATGAACACAACCAGTCCCTTCTTCTAAAGTAGCATGTTCACCTAATATGATTACAGAATCTCTTTCAAAGATGGGGTGCTTACATTTTATACCTTCTAATAATTTACCTTTTTCTTTTCCAATAATCTGGTAATTCTTAACTCCAAATTCTTTCATCACTTTCTCTACTAAGGCAGAAGCTAATAAGAGATTTCCTTTTTCTGTCTTGACTAAACTGTATTCAATATCTGGATTAAGGGTAATTGCCATATTCCCTGGAATAGTCCAGGGAGTAGTAGTCCAGATAACCACATAGTTTTCTCCCGAATTGCTCTCAGGAAATATTTTCTCCAGATTTTCCTTGACTAAGAATTTTACGTAAATAGAAAAAGATTCTTTATCGTGGTATTCAATTTCTGCAGCAGCTAAAGCGGTTTCGCAATCAGCACACCAATAAATGGGTTTTAACCCCTTATAGATATATCCTTTAGAATACATTTTTCCAAAAATATCTACCTGTTCTGCTTCATAAGCTGGATTAAAGGTTAAATAAGGATTGTCCCAATCACCCATTACTCCTAAACGTTTAAATTCTTCTCTCTGCACATTAATATAATGTTGGGCATATTCTTTACACTTTCTCCTTAATTCAACAGGGTCAATCTCACTTAAGGATAATTTTTGATCTTTTATAACCTGGTATTCTATAGGTAATCCGTGGGTATCCCAACCAGGTACATAATGAGCATTATAATTATTCATTGATTTATATTTAGGAATTATGTCTTTCAATATTTTATTATAGGCAGTTCCTATATGGATATTACCATTAGCATAGGGAGGGCCATCATGTAAAATATATTTCTTTAGACCTTTCTTTTTTTTCAATATTTTTTTATATATTTCTTGTTCTTCCCAAAATTTTAGCATTTTGGGTTCTTCTTGAGCTAAATTAGCCTTCATTTTAAATTTTGTTTTGGGTAAATTTAAAGTATCTTTATATTCTATTTCCATATAAATCCCTCCTATAGACAGCATTTAATTATACTACGGTTATTTCCCAAAAAGCTGTGATGGGCACGATGTATCGTGCCCCCGTTTTCACGGGGGCAGGCTCCTACATTACTATTTTGTGTACTTTCTGGGTTACAATCATAATATATAATAAAACCCCTTGTCGCTCAAAAGGACAAGAGGTTTAAATTTCTTGTGGTACCACCTAATATTTTTCATTATCTCACGATAATGATCTCGAGGAGTAAATATATTTAAATTTTTTAAATAAATTTTACTCCAAATTTTAACGATATTCACCGTTCTAATTTACTCTTTGATTAATTTCAATTAGAAATATGGAGAGGATTTTCGATAGAAAAAAATTACAGGCTTGCACTATCCCTGCTCGCTATTAAATTATATCTACCTACTCTTTCTCTTAGAGAATAAACCAATATTTTTTATTTTAAATCTACGTAATAATATCATATTAATTTAGCTTATGTCAATTATTCTCGCATTTCGTATATTGTACTTCATTCTGTCTCGTATTGCCTATTGTGTTCGGAATCTTTTTAAGAAAATAAAAAGTAGAGGTTAAATTCTTATTATTTAATTTGTGAATTGTATTTCACAAAGAAAAATTTGATGTAAGGGATTGGGTAACAGGGCAACTGGTAAACAGAGCCCTATATATGATAATAATATCCTGACTCCTGAATTCTTAAACAATTTTTTCTATTTTATCTAAAAATTCTTTTGGGTTAATATTGTTAATCCTAATAAGTTTGTTTTTGCTGTTTATTCCTGATATTATTTCAATCTTTGATTTTGCGATATCAAAGTATTTTGCTAAAAAAGATATACATTTTTTATTCGCTTTTCCTTCAACAGGTGGAGCGGCAATGGCAATCTTTAAAGCACTATTATGTATCCCTATAATTTTATCTTTAGATGAATTGGGAATAATTTTCAATTTTATTATAATATTATTCCCAACTATTTTAAAAAAATCATTTGTGTTATCATTCATTTTCTGGTTCTTCTACATCAAGATCTTTTTCTGCTTTCACTTCATCTTCTACTTTCACTTCATCTATTTTTATATCATTAGTACTTTTCTTAGTAAACTCATAATCTCCCTGCGCTTCAAATTCTTCGGTTTCTATCATATTTAGATACAGGTTCAACATTGACTTAATTCTTTCTTTAAAAATGAATTTATATCTTCTTAGATTATCAATTTCATTTTTTATTTCATCTCCTCTTTGGGTGGCCTGTTGTTTTATTGCTTCGGCTTCCATCTTTGCTTTTTCTATAATCATTTTAGCTTCATTTTCCACTTTTTCTTTCATTTCTTCGGCTGATTTCTGGGCATTTAATAGGGCACTTCTTAAGGTTTCTTCAATATCTCTATACTCTTTCAGCCGTTCTTTCATTCTTTCAATTTCTTCATTAAGCCTGGCATTTTCACTTATTAATTCCTCATAGTCTTTTACAATCTTATCTAAGAAATCATCTACTTCTTCCTCGTTGTATCCTCGAAAAGATCTACTAAACTCCTGCTGCTCAATATCTATTGGTGTAATCCTCATTCAATTATCCCCCCTCATTTAATAATTCAACTCAACCCTAGCCCGTTTCCATAAACACAGGTATATTTTAAAGTATTTATGTTAAAGTACTAATCTAACAAGTATATTAATTACTGATCTATGAAGTAAATTCAGTAAAAAAAAGACAATTATCGGTGATAGGTCTAGCCCCACGCTTCCCAAAGGTAAAATTATTCTAAAAGGTGCTAAAATAGGTTCTGTAATTCTATATATAAATTGTACTATTGGATTATAGCGATCCACTGGTATCCAGGATAAAAATATTCTTGCCAAAATTAAATAACCATATACTCTGAAAAGTGTATCGATTATCCGAATTAGTAAAAACATAAAAAATATTCCTTCCGTTTATTATTATTAAATTGATTAGCTGGTTTTCAAGTTAGCTAGTTAGCCAGTTTAATACTAATAAGTCATTAACCATTAATATGGTTGACAGATGAGCAAACTCCCCCTGAACCCCTTCTACTAACTTTTTTATTCCCTTTCGGTTTTATATAAATCTTTTCCTGACAATCTTGTTAAAATCCATTATTTTTATTTTAAACTTGTGCCCGTGAAACATGTACTCGTGAAAACGAGTAACGGGTATAAGAATTTATTTTGAAGCATCGGATTTTCTTTGAAATTCCAATTCACCACTATATCAATTGTAGGGGCACGATGTATCGTGCCCATAGAAAATAATAGATAACAATTTACCGAGGGCACAATTCATTGTGCCCCTACATTCTGATTATAATCAAAAACTATAAATCAATTAACAGCTGGATGATTAGTCAATGAATCAAATTAAAATTATAAATATTTTACTAATGAAAACCAAATATTCCTCTGCCGATTCTAACCATATTAGAACCTTCCTCAATGGCGACTTCAAAATCATCTGTCATTCCCATCGAAAGGTATTCCATCTTTATATTTTTTATATTCATATTATTTATCTGTTTACTTAATTCCCTAAGCTTCCTGAAATAAGGACGGACTTCTTCCTGGTTTTGGGCAATAGGTGCAATGGTCATTAACCCTTTTACTCTTATTCCAGAAAATCCAGATATTTCTCTTAAGAAAAGTTCCACCTCTTCAGGTTTAATTCCATATTTGGTTTCTTCACCAGATACATTTACTTCAACTAATATATCCGTAATTTTATTAAATTGTAGGGACCGCCTATCTATTTCCTTAGCTAATTTTACACTATCTACAGAATGAATTAAATCAAACAATCCTACAGCGTATTTTGCCTTATTAGTTTGCAGGTGACCTACTAAGTGCCATTCTATATCATTAGTTAAAAGTTGATATTTTTTCTTCGCTTCCTGCACTTTATTTTCACCAATAATCTTTACTCCCGCATCTATTGCTTCTTTTATCTGGTCTATAGTGGCGGTTTTGGTAACTGCTACTAATTTTATTTCATCAGGATTTCTGTTTACTTTTAAAGCTGTTTCCTTTATCCTTTTGTTTATTATCTCAAGATTATCTTTAACTACCCCATAAATTATAATTCCTTATTGCTATTTTTGAAGCATTTGTCTATTCTCTCTCCATTAACGATGTATACTACTCGCTCAGCTAAATTTGTGGCATGATCAGCAATCCGTTCAATATTATCTGAAACAAAAATCAAATGAATTGCCCGGCTAATAGTATGAGGGTCCTCCATCATAAAGGTTAATAGTTCTCGAAATATCTGTTCATTCAGGTTGTCAACTGTTTTATCTCTTAACCATACTTCCTTTGCCAGTGCCACATCTCCATTAAAATACGCAGTTAAACCATCCCTTAACATATTTTGAGCAATTTCAGCCATTCGGGGAATATCTACTAAAGGTTTTACCATAGGTTTGGTAGACAAATATTGGCTCGCCTTAGCTATATTTACTGCGTGATCTGCAACTCTCTCTAAATCGGAAATAGTCTTAAATCCACATCCGATAATTCGCAAGGTCTTAGCAATGGGATGGCGTAGGGCAATCATCTGTAAACATTGTTCCTCGATATCAACCTCCATCTTATCAATTATATCATCATTTTGGATTACTTTTGCGGCTAAATCTAAATTTTGTTCAACTAAAGACCTTATTGACTTTTCAATTGCTTCTTCAACCAGATTTGACATCTTTATTAAATTTTCCTTTAAATCCACAAGCTCGTCATCAAAATATAATTTTTTATCTTTCGTACTCGTTTTTTTTATCATAATTTGTCTATCCTTTGCATTATATTCGAAACTATCTCACCCTAATCCTCATACGAAATACTATATACTATTTTATGCTTAATATACCAAAAATATTAAAATTTTTCAATTATTTTAAAGAAAGTATCGAGTATATAATAAGTGCGGAGTTAAGAAAGAGAAAAAGATACAGACTTGTCCTTGCGAAAATGGGGTTATTAATTTTGTTCCTCATTTAATCTTTTTCAGGGCAGCGCCTCCCAAATAGGCCTCTTGAACTTTCTTGTTATTCTTTAATTCTGGGGATAGTCCGCTTATTGAAATATTTCCAGTTTCCAAAATATATCCTCTATGAGCTATACCAAGTGCTTTGCGGGCATTTTGTTCTACTAATAATATCGCAATACCCTGACTGTTGATTTCATAGATTATTTTAAAAATTTGTTTTACTAATAAGGGTGCTAATCCAAGAGAAGGCTCATCTAAAAGTAGCATCCGGGGATTACTCATTAAACCTCTTCCGATGGCTAACATTTGTTGTTCTCCACCAGAAAGTGTCCCTGATAATTGATTCTTTCTTTTTTCCAGAATTGGGAATAGATTATATACCCTTTCTTTCCTCTCACTAACTAATTTTGCATTTTTTCTATCGGTAAAAGCTCCTAAATTGAGATTTTCCTCTACAGTAAGAGTAGCAAATACTTTTCGACCTTCAGGGACATGGGAAATACCTCTCATAACTATTTCAAAGGCCGGAACATTATTAAGTTCTTTTTCTTCAAATTCTATTTTTCCCTTTTTAATAGGTAATAAACCAGAAATCGCCCTCAAAAGAGTACTTTTTCCTGCTCCATTTGCCCCCAAAACGGTCACTATTTCACCTTCGTTAACTTCCAGAGAAATACCTTTAAGTGCTTCGATAGAACCATAAAATATATGTAAATTATTAATTTTTAGTAGTGCACTCATATCCTTTAGCTCTCCTCCTCTTCCTCTTTTCCAAGATATGCCTCAATTACAATTGGATTATGGTAAACTTCTTCTGGTTTACCTTCAGCAATTTTCTTTCCTTCGTCCATTACTGTTACCCAGTCAGAAATTCCCATAACCACATTCATATCATGCTCAATAAGCAAAATAGTTAGATTTTCTTTTAATAAATCTTTAAGAAATTTCACCAAATCTTCTGACTCTTTATCATTTAGGCCACTACTGGGTTCATCTAAAATCAATAAATCAGGATTAGAAGCTAAAGCGCGGGCAATTTCCAACAGCCTCTGATTACCATAAGCAATATTTTTAGCTAATTCATCTCGATATTTCCATAACCCTACCTGTTGAAGACGTCTTTTGGCAATTTCTCGAATTTCTGACTCTTCCTTCCTCTGAGAAGAAGTTCTAAAAATAGAAGACCTTACACCTTCTCTACTTCGACAGTGCTGACCAGCCATTACGTTTTCTAAACAAGTCATATTGTTAAATAATCTAATATTTTGAAAAGTACGGGCAATACCTTTTTCAATAATCTGGTGGGGTTTTTTCCCGGCAAGATCTTCCCCTTTAAAGATAACTTTTCCCCCATCAGCCTGGTATATGCCGGTAACTACATTAAAAACAGTAGTTTTTCCCGCTCCATTAGGACCTATCAGACTACTAATTTCTCCCTTATATACTTTTAAATCAAAATTATTTACGGCGATTAAGCCACCAAATTTTTTGGTTAATTTTATGGTCTGCAAAACAACTTGATTAAGTTTATTGATTTCTTTAATTTCATTTTCAGTTTTGTTTATTATTTCAATATGACCATTGCTATCCTTAGACATTATCTTCTCCTGCCTTTGGTAAAAGTGATTTAAATTCAATTGCCCCCCTCTTCCTGGGCCAGATGCCACCAGGTCTAAAGATCATCATAACCACCATTGCTACTCCAAATATCAGCATTCGGTACTGGGCAAATGTACGAAATACTTCGGGGAAAAGACTGATAGCTGCAGAACCTATTAATACTCCAGGAATAGACCCCATTCCCCCGATAAGAACAATACAGAAAAGCATACAAGATTCCATAAAAGTAAAACTCTCTGGAGATACAATCATTAATTTGCTGGCATATATATTGCCAGCTACTCCGGCTAAACCTGCACCTAGAACAAAAGCCAATAATTTATAGTATCTGACATCAATCCCGGTCGATTCAGCAGCGATTTCATCTTCTCTAATACAATTCCAGGCTCGTCCAATCCGGGAACGCTGCAAATTAATAAGACCGAGGATGCTCAATCCTACTATTATCCAAATTACAAAGTAAGATTCAATGGAAGTATCAATTACTAAAGGACCTCCAAAAGAAAGAAAATCTATTCCAAAAACTCCATTTGGTCCTCCAGTAATGCCAAAGGGATTATTGATAAGGGTCAATCTAACAATTTCTCCCATACCAATAGTAACAATACAGAGATAATCTCCTCGTAAATGAATGATAGGGGAACAGACTAACCAGGCAAAACCAGCTGCTGCCAGAGCACTAACTGGCATTAAAAAAATTATGGGAATACCAAAATGAGTATTAAGAATTGCGGTAGTATAGGCACCAATAGCCATAAAACCCATATGCCCCAAATCGAATAACCCTACTTCACCTAAAACAATATTCAAACTTAAGCCTAAAAGAGCATAAATTCCAAAGAAAAAGAAGACATCAATCCAATAATTGTTCATCATAAAAGGGGACACTGCTAATAATGCTATCACTAAAAAAATAGGCCAGTTCTTTAAAATAGTATTTTCATTTAATTTCATTTGTTTACCCCTTTACACCTTTTCTGCAATTTTTTCACCCAAAAGACCTCTGGGACGAAAGATTAAGACTAATATCAGGATTAAAAATACAAAAACATCTTTATAGGCTGTGGAAATATAGGCAGAGCCTAACATTTCAAAGATTCCTAAAAGAAGTCCTCCTACCATTGCTCCTGGGATATTACCAATACCCCCTAAAATTGTGGCAGTAAAGGCTTTTAATCCATAGTTCCAGCCCATAGTAAAACTGATTTGACGATAATACATTCCTACCATAACTCCTGCTGTTCCGCCTAAAGCAGGACCTAAAGCGAAAATAAAAAATATTACAGTATTTATATTTATCCCCATTAAGGCAGCAGTATCTCTATCTAGAGCTGACGCTCTGATAGCTGCCCCAAAAGTTGTCTTTTGAATTATGTAATATAAGAAAGCTAATAATATGAAAGACAGAATTAAAATAATTATTTGAAGAAGAGTAATATGAATTCCACCTATTTCAAAACGTACTGTAGGTACAACATTTACAGGATAAGCCTGGTAACGTGGACCCCAGATTACCATAATCATATTTTCCAAAAAAATTGATACACCTAAAGCAGAAACGACTGCAGGAAGCCGCCCTGCTGGATAAATCGGGCGATAGGCTATTCGCTCAACTAATATTCCAGCCATACCTATGCCGATTGCGGCTATTAACATAGCCGCAATCATTCCACCTGCTAAACCAAAGTTGGTGGTTACATAGGCATTTCCCCATACGAGGAGGGTAAATCCCAGGTAAGAACCCAGAGCAAATAAATCTCCATGAGCAAAATTAATTAGTTTCATTACTCCATATACCATAGAATACCCTAAGGCGATTAGAGCATAAAAAGACCCGATTGTTAGTCCATTTATCATCTGCTCTAAAAAAATTCTCATCTTTTACTCCTTACCCTTTTATTCTTCATAAATATCGAAGCCACCTTCTTCGTTTACTACATACATCAGATACGGAACTCCTTCTCTATCTCCTTTTTCCGTAAAACCGATTGAACCAGTAATACCTGGAACACCATCAACTTCATTTCTAAGATACTCAGCTAAAATATCAGAATCGGTAGAACCAGTCTTATCGATGGCATAGGCAATAATATTTAAAGCATCAGCAGCATATACTGGCCAGGGACTGGAAGGAATTTCTCCGTATTTTGCTTTATAAGCTTCTAAGAATATCTTTGATTCTGGGTAAGGAAGTTCTGCCGGCATAGGTTCCTGAGTCATAAAACACCCTTTTGCCTTTTCTATTCCAGCAATCTTTACAAATTCATCATTGATAGCTGCATTACCACCTACGAAAGGACAATCGATACCTATGTCTCGTGCTTGAGATACTATTAATGCAGCTTCAGGGTAATAACCAGTAAAGTAGAGCACATCTGGATTGGTCTCCCGAACTTTAGTTAAAGGAACAGAGAAATCCTTCTCACCAGGAGTAATAGCATCATAATAAACTATCTCTACTTCCCCGGCATCAACCTTTGGTTGTAATGACTTTTTGGTCTCTTCGGCCACTCCCTTAGCAAAAGTAGTGTTATCATGCATAATAGCTATTCTTTTTGCTCCGAAAACCCGAGGTACATAATCCGCAAAGAAGATACCCTGAGCACTATCAATACCGCAAGTACGGAAAAAGTATTTCAATCCTCTTTCGGTTAAACGAACAGCGGTTGCCCCATAAGCAATATTAACTTTTTTGAATTTTTCATATAGATTAGAAGCAGGTTCACATACTGAGGAACCATACGTAGAAACAGAAGCCACTACATCCTTCTGAGAAATTAGCTTCATTGCTGCTAAGGCTCCTGCTTTGGGTTCACAAGCATCATCAGCAACTCTAAGTTCAATCATTCTACCACCTAAAATACCACCCTTTTCATTAATTAATTGGGCTGCTATTTCACAAGATTGCTTTGCCATTTGCCCTTCATATGCCCAGGCTCCAGTTATTGGTCCCTGAAGTCCAATTACAACTGGTGGTTTCTCTGCTGCCATTACACCTGAATAAGTTACACCAAGAGCGAATACTAATAAACTGATAATTAACAGATACTTGATACTTTTCACTTTTAATCCTCCTTTTATTTTTTTAAAATTAGAAAATTACTAAGACTTGTAGGCTTGATAAGTTACCTTATAATCATATTTTCTTTTAATTTATTTTAGGTAAATACCTCACCTCCTTCTCATTTCCCAGTAGTTTCTTGCAAAATATTATTCCTTGTTAATTAATAGGTCTTCCCATAATGCAAGAAACTGTTTTTGGGCAACTTTCTATTGAAATCACCAATCTTATATTAAATATGGTTATTTCCCAAAAAGCTAAAAATACTTTCAATGGGTTATGTATATATTACGCCACAGCTAATTTTATAGCAAATTATGACTTTTTGGTTATAATTATGTTGTAGGGGCACAATGAATTGTGCCCTCGCTCTAATTGTTTAATTTCTCCTGTGGGCACGATACATCGTGCCCCTACCTTACAATTTTATCTACTTTTTGGGTTTCAATCAAATATATAATTCTATATAAAATTAAAAAATCCTTCTTTTTGCTTATATTATAATTGGTTATTTCCCAAAAAGCCAAAAATATTTTTAACGCATTATATTGATAGTATATTTTAGATAATTTTATAATAAATTACAACTTTTTTGGTTATAATTAGGTAGTAGGGGCACAATGAATTGTGCCCTTGCCATATTGTTGCCTAATTTCTCCTGTGGGCACGATGCATCGTGCCCCTACTACATTACTATTTTGTGTGCTTTTAAACTACCGAAGGTTCAAGAATTAGTTCTCCCCTTTCAAATCTTCCAACATCTAATTTATCTTCTATGGATAGAGAAGTCCTACCGGTTAATATTAATTCTGCAATTAATTTGCTGGTTACCGGGGCTAACATAAATCCATGTCCGCTAAACCCTATTGCCATATAAAAACCGCTCATCTTGGGATGTTCCCCCAAGATTGGTTGGGCATCAGGACTCACATTATATAGACCAGCCCATTGTCTTACCATACTCACCTCTTTTAATAAAGGTACTACCGCAGTAATTTTTTGAGCCATCTCTCGAGCGAACTGCCAGCTTGAGCCCATATCATACCCTTTAGGTTCATTCGGGTCACCAAAGCCCATTATTATACTCCCATGAGGAGTCTGTTGACAATAGAAATTGTGAGAAAAAGACATTAGCATTGGCCGAAATAAAGGATCGACTGGTTCAGTAATTAAAATTTGATGTCGTTGAGAATAGACAGGTAAATCCAACCCTGCCATTTTTCCAATCACTCCCGAATATCCTCCGGCTGCATTTACTACAATGGAAGTAAATATCTTCCCTTTATCTGTATTAACTGCCACTATTCTGTTGTTTTTTGTTTCAATCTCTTTTACTTCAGTAAAAGTATATATCTTTACTCCCAACCTTTTAGCTGCTTCCGCATAGGCAAAGTTTGTTTTAAAGGGATCTGCGTGACCATCGGTAGGACAAAAAGTTGCAGCTAATACACCTTCTGTATTTAAAGGTGGAACAATCTCTTTGGCCTCTTTAACCGTGATAAATCTGGAATCAATACCTAAAGATTGTTGCAGAGCCACATTTTTCTTAAATTGATTAACTTCTCTTTCGGTATAAGCCAGGATTAGATAGCCACCTTGATTAAGTTCGATCTCATAATCCAGTTCTTCACTTAAATTCTCAAAAATCTTAATACTCTCTCGGGCCAGGATACAGTTCATCTCAGTACCAAACTGCTGTCTGATTCCTGCTCCACATCTACCGGTTGAACCACTGGCTAAAGTATTCTTTTCTAATAATACTATATCTTCAGCCCCTAATTTAGCTAAGTTATAGGCGATGCTGCAACCGATTACTCCCCCACCAATTATAACTATATCAGCATTTTTGATCATCATTATCACCTGCCAGGGTTCCTAATTTCACTGGTTTAGTGGGAGGTCTAAAGGTAGATATAGGCAGTTCGTCTATTTTCTTACGACAGAACCTGGCAATTTCATTAAGTATGATCCTCTGACAAGTTTTACCCTGACACCTTCCCATCCCAGCGCGAGTAATTCTTTTTATTTCATCGAGAGTAGTATAACCTTTTTCTAATGCTTTTCTTATATCCCCCCAGGTTATATCTTCACATCGACAAATTATGACCTCATCTTTCATTTTTTTTGCCCTCCACTTTTATACTCCTAACTGTCATTGACATATTTTTGGGAACTAATATAGAAATTATGTTAGTCTTATTTTTAATCTTTTGAACCTTTACTACTTTAACCTTATCAACTACTTCCCCGGCTCTATCTAAGGCATAAACCTCTTCTCCCTTTTGGGGTAAGGGTAACATTTCATAAGGCAATTTAATTAAAGCTTCTTTATCTGAATAATTTTCATCTATCACAAATATGGCAAGACCAGGACAAGAACTAATGCAGATTCCGCAACCAGTGCACTTATCAAAATCAACCTGGGGCAAATCATTAATGTCTTCAAATGGTTTTATTGCCCCAAATTTACAGGATATGGCACAAGGGTTACAGGGTATCTTCTGGAAACATTCCACAATAACTACCGGCCCTTTTGCCAATCTTTCTTTATCTGGGGTAACTTTTTTTAAATCATCCTCAGTAGGAATACCAGTTCTTTCTAACATTATCAATCCCCCTCCCCCTTAATTAAAACTTTTTTTATTCCTACCTTTACCTTCTTGCTTAAAGGGTTAGCGCGCAATTCTTTTAATTCTTCCTTTAATTTTCTATTTTGCTCTGGGTAATTAGCACATTTTAATCCTAAGCTAACAGCTGCATTTAAGCCAGCAATTTGCCCTTCTAACATAGCACTACTGGCTTCTTCGATACCAGCTACATCACCGGCAATATAAATGTTATCTTTGGTTGTTTTCATATTCTCATCCCTTAGAGCAACATAACCACCGAGTTCAGGAATATATTTCATCTGACAACCAGCCTGCCAGAGGAGATCAGAAAGCGGAGATAGTCCCACAGCCAGGCAGATAGTGTCCACTTCGAGCTCTTTCTCTGTTCCCGGTATAAATTCAAAATTTTGATTAATTTCAGAAATTACTGCTTTTTCTACACAATCTGTACCATACACTTCTTTTAAGGTATGAGAAGTATAGATAGGTACGCCTAAACGTCTAATTTTGGAGGCATGAACCAGATAACCACCTATCCTGGGGAGAGCCTCCACAATTGCTGCCACTTTAATACCTGCTTGCAAAAGTTGATAACTAACAATTAAACCTATATTGCCTGCTCCTATCATCAAAACATTATTACCCGGGACTACTCCATAAAGATTCATTAGAGTTTGGACAGCTCCAGCTCCATAGACTCCTGGCAAATCATTATTTACAAAAGGCAGCATATTTTCTGAGGCACCAGTAGCTATAATAATTCTTTTAGCTTTTAGTTTTTTAAATATCTTACCATCAATTCCCTGGACAATGGTAATAACTTCATCTTCGTAATATCCAGTGACAGTTGCATTGGTGATCAGTTCAATATTCTTGTATTTTTCGATTTCCTGAATCAATTTCTTAGCAATCTCTATTCCCCTAATCCCTGCAAATTGCGCCTCTGAACCAAAAAATTTGTGAGTTTGCTTGATCAATTGACCACCTAATTCTAAACCATCATCAATTAAGGTTATTTTTGCTCTTAAGGAGGCAGCATAAACTGCTGCTGATAATCCTGCTGGGCCTCCTCCAATAATTGCTATATCAGTCTCTCTCAATTGAAATCACCTTTCCCTTTTTGAGTTTCAATCTTCATCCCTTCTTCCAATTTAGTTACGCAGGTCCTTACATTAGGGATGCCATTTACTTTCATCAGACAGGATGAACATTTGCCTATGGCACAAAAGAATCCTCGAGGTCGATGATACTTAATACTCCTGCTTAATACCTTTACTCCTGCGGCAACTATGGCAGAAGCAATTGGTTCTCCTTCGTAGCCCTCCATCTCTTTTCCGTCTAAATAAAATCTTATTTTTTTACCTGGATAAAATTCTAAGATAGGATGTTCTTTTATCCGCATACTATCCCTCCTAATTTTTTATAACATTTCATAATATCGTAAAATATTATATATGGTGTATTTCTAACAAATTTATAACAAATTTTGATTTTTTGCTTATAATTATATTGTGGGGGCACAATGAATTGTACCCTTCTTATTTTAATGCCCAGTCTCTCCTGTGGGCACGATACATCGTGCCCTACATTTATGATACATCGTGCCCTACATTTACAATGTCTCTGGCCCCGACATTTACAATGTCTCTTGCCTTTACATTACGGTTTTGTTTATTTTTTTGATTACAACCATTTTATTATTTCAACATAAAAATAGCAGCCATACGGCCTGTCTTCCCCTTATCTCTTCGGTAGGAAAAGAAAAGTTCAGGGCAATCAGCCGTGCAAATTTCATTAATAAAAATATTCTTTTTTTCTATTCCGCCTTTGATTAGCTGAAGATAGTTTGCTTTTTTTAAATCAAGACTTCGTTCATTTTCGTTTTGTATAGAGAATATTTTATGACTAAAATTATTTTTATTTGTCCAATAATCGTTAATTTGATTTTGATTTTTAATCTTATAACAACACGGACCAATGGAAGGAAAAATAGCAGCTAAGCAGGATTGAGGATTTGTACCAAATATCTTTTGCATCTTATCCAAAGCCTTTGAAGTTATTTGCAGTTCCGTTCCTCTCCCCCCACTATGAATTAATCCAATTGCTTTCTTAACGGGGTCTAAAATAAAAATTGGCACACAATCAGCATAACACATTAGAAGCGGAATTCCAGGGATATTGGTAATTAAGGCATCGGTTTCCGCTAATGCGTCAGAATATTTTAAGGCTCCCCTTCCTTTATCTTCTTTTTTAACCACAGTTATTTTATCCTTATGGATTTGTCGTGCAGATACAATATAACGATAATTAATACCTAAAATATTGGTAATTATCTTTCTATTCTCTGTAACACAACTTTCTTTATCGTCTACATTATAAGATGTATTGAGGCTATGAAAGGGATATTTGCTTACTCCACCTAACCGAGTGGTAAAAGTATTTATTACTAAGTTGGTATTATCTAATGGTCTACATTTTAGATATTTTACTTGCCCAAATTCTTCTAATTTAAAATTTTGGTTCAAATTATCTCTTCTTTTCTTTTTTTCACAATTACTAAATTTCGAACCACATGCAATAATTATTTTATTACCCCTACACATAATTTATAAATCACAATAACATGATTGAAACCCAAAAAGTAAACAAAATTGTAGCGTAATATATACATAACCTGTTGAAAGTATTTTTGGCTTTTTGGAAAATAACCAATGATATAAAAAAATAGTAAACTAAAAACTTATGTTTAACTATAACGGCTATTCACTAACGACTTAATTAACTATTAACTATCTAACTCATCTATAATAACAATTAGCGACATACTTTTTAGCCTTCTCAGACAGTTCGGCAAGTTTTTCGCTGGAATAAGGCTTTATCTTTTGAAAAGAAGATTCAAGGGTATTTTCTGAAGGGATAAAATTTTGTAAGACATATTTCTTTGCCCCTGAAATATATTTAGCAATTTCTATAATAGTCTCTTCCGTATGTAGCAAAGGAACAACAGTAGTACGAAATTCATATTCAATTTGGGAGTTCATAATTAGTTTAATACTATCTTTTACTCTTTCTAATAATATTTTATCTTTGATACCAGCTGCCCTGGCATAATCATTAAAATTCAGTGAGGATTTAATATCCATAGCAATATAATCTATTATCCCACCATTTAAAAGTTCTTCTAATGATTCAGGATTCGTACCATTGGTATCTAACTTAATTAAAAACCCCTTTTCTTTGATTCCTTTAAAATATGCAGGTAAATCCGGATATAAAGTAGGTTCTCCTCCACTCATACAAATACCATCGATAAAATCTTTCCTTTCCAAGAGAAAGTTATTTATTTCTTTGGAGGAGATATTGGGGAAATTGTCAGGATTTAATACTAAATCATAATTATAACAAAAAGGACATCGAAAATTACAAGAGGATACATATAAAGTGGATACAACTTTACCCTCCCAATCGATTAGCGAAGTCTCAATAATTCTCTTTATTATCATCTTGGACTAGTTACTTCCTTTAAAATCTCTTCTAAAAAGGGAACCTGGCCTTTCCACGCTATAATCTCATTATCACCGCTGTCGGTAATTACAAAAGAAGGGGTAGACAAAATGTCATATAAACAAGCCTCAGCTAATCCATCAACTGTATCAACATCAAAATATTGAACCAATATATTTTCTTCTTCTAACTGTTCTCCCAGCCTTTTAGCCTTTGGGCAATTAGGACAATTTTTTTTCCAGAATATTTTTACTTTCATAATATCTTTAACCTTTTCTAATATTTGGTATAGAAATTTCCTTTTCCTTGTAAGCCGATTTTATAATTTCCGAAATGTCGGTCTTTTAGTTCACCGATCTTATTTTTATTCCAATTAGTTATTTTACTATAATAACCTACTATCCTGGTAATTCCATACACCTCCTGGCTCCCGCAATTACTACAATTCTCTATTAATCCTCTGCTTATCTTATTACATAAATTACACACGGTGAATTCAGGGGAAATGGTAAGTTGTGAACATTGAGTATGCTCCCAAACTTTCTTAACTAAATTATATATACTTTCAGGAGAAGGTTGGTGCTCTCCTATAAAAGCATGGATTATTGCCCCGCTTTTAATTAAGGGATGAAATTTGCTCTGTTTAATGATTCGAGTGATTAAATCTATCTGAGCTGAAGCAGCAAAATGAATGCTATTAGTATAATAACATTCATCGATTTCCGGATCGCCTTTTATTACTTTTTTGCTGACGGGAAATTCTTGTAAATCTATTTTGGCTAATCTTCCAGCTGCACTTTCAGCAGGGGACTCTTCTAAAGACAATTTTAAATTATACTTCTCGCTATATTCATTACATTTTAAACTCATAAAAGATATAATTTTTAATCCTAATTTATAGGCATTTTCACTTTCATGTAACTCCTCACCGGTAAGGAATTGAACAGCCTCATTTAGTCCAATCAGGCCTATTAAATAAGTTCCCTTGTCTAAATCTACGTAGGGGCTTCCATCTTTTGCTATCTTACCTATCTGCCATAGAGGTCCGTTTGAGTCTTTCATCATTATTTTTAAAAAGTTTTTTTTCTGAAGGTGAGCTTGAATTGCTAATTTAATAGCTTGGTCAACTTTTTCAAAAAATAAATCAAGACTCCTTTTTTGACCATTATCCCTAAAACTCGTATCAGCATTCGAGGCATTATGAAAGGCTCTATAGGCACATTGAGGTAAATTAATTGTAACATTTTGTATTCCTGCAAATCTCAGTTTTTCAGGTTTTAATATCATTTCTTTATCTGTTATCCTGGTCTTCAATCTACAACAGGCTGCTAAACTTATGTCATCTCGGTCAAAAATAAAATATGGCGACCCATTTTCCGAGGCTATCTGACAAGCGTATTTTAACAATTTCTCCTGTTCAGGATCCTTAAAAGAATTATTATCAATATGCAGGTCCATTTTAGGAAAAGCAAATACCTTTCCATGGCAGTCACCTTCTCTCCAGACTTCCATTAAAGCTTTTAAAAATAACTGTGATTCTTTCTCGTACTCACCATAATTCTTTCCAGTATACTTTCCTCCAGGTCCAATTGCTGGAACATCTTTAAGATAGTCTGGAACGCCAAGATGGACATTAAAATCGAGAAACAGCGATTGCCCACCCCTGGAAAAAGCGTTTTGCGAACCACTAAATATTAAATATTGAGCTTCCTGTTTTATTTCTTTGAAAGATGAATTTATTAAAAAGGGCGCATACATAATGTTTAAATATCCGATACCTAATGCACCTGCATAATATGCTTGCATCGAAGCTAAAAAAGTATTTAGATGTCCAGTTAGGGTCCTGGTATGTCTTGCTGGTGCGGAAGAGGTATCCAGGTTCTCTAACTCAAGACCATATTTTTTTAAATATTCGAGTGAGTGACCAGAACAATAAATTCGGGGGTAACCTAAATCATGAATATGAATCCAACCTTTTAAATGGGCTTGAGCTACTTCTCGCGAAAATACTTCCTGTAACATATATTGTTTAATAGTATTTTCAGCGATAGCTAAATTAATAGCTTCTGGATTATTATTTCCTATATTACTATTTTCTTTAGTTTTAGATAAAAAAAGCTGGGTTAAATCATAAGTAGGCATTCCTATAACTTTTTGTTTTCTCCATTTATGTTCATATCCACGGATAAACAATTCATTATCCACTAATTCCCTAATTAAGGAAGTGGATATCTCGTTTAAATCTAAGTCAAATATTTTTTCTTCTACTGTTTTGGCAATACTTCTAGAAATATTTAAAGGTAATTCTGCTTCTTTTGTCAGAGCTTGCACAATTTTCTGCCTATCCCAAAGGGAAATATTTTCAGAAGTTGTTGTAGAAACTAATAAAGAGATATCGGTTGGACTTCTATGATTTTGTATTTTTTTCCTCACTTTTAATTTTTCTCGAATTCTACGTCTCTTATCTCGATATAATATATAGGCTTTGGCAACTTTTACCATTCCTTCCTTAATCAAAGTCTCTTCTACTATATCCTGAACTTCTTCCACCTGAGGAATTTTATCTTTAAAAATATCTTCTAATTTATTAACTATTTGGTCAGTAATTTTTTTTGCGATATCCTGATTTTCCTCTCCAACTGATTGCATCGCAGCGAACACTGCCTTAGTTATTTTATTTTCATTGAACTCTACGATATTACCTTCTCTTTTTCTGATTGATTTTATCACTTTATATCCCCCATTTTAAATACAACTATAAAATTAAATTGATGCTCTCAGTAGTTAAGTAAGTTTTTTTATCTCTTTTACAAAGCTATTGGCGTCTTTAAATTGCTTATATACAGAGGCAAATCTCACATAGGCTACTTCGTCCAGAGTTCGTAATTTAGAGACAACCAATTCTCCAATAAGGCTGCTACTTACTTCATCTGGTGCTTCGTTCTTTATTTTTTCTTCAATCTCACTTACCAATCTATTTATAGTTTCTATGCTAATGGGTCTCTTTTCACAGGCCTTAATAATGCCATTAGTAATCTTCTCGTGAGAAAAAGGCTCTCTGCGTCCATCTTTCTTTATTACCATTAAAGGAATTAATTCTATTCTCTCATAAGTAGTAAATCTCCTATTACATTTCCTACAAATCCTTCTCCTTCTGACTACAAATTCATTTTCTATTTGCCTGGATTCAATAACTCCGGTATCGCCATAATCACAAAACGGGCACTTCATTTTATACCCCCATATATAGCTTTATATTCATAATAATACACTAAATATAGGAAGTCAAGGAAAATTTAAAATTTTTAGTATAAAAATTTTAGAAAGATAGCGTTTAGGGTAAAGCGCCCAGAAACGAGTATGTAGTATTTCGTATATCGTATATGGTTTTTAAAACAGATAGTGGATAACGTTAAATCTGTAGAAACATTCCCTTTCTCCTTCAGGGTAGAAAGTCAGGGTTAACGGGAAACAAACGCAATACGATATACGAAATATGTAGGGGTTCTATTCATCGAATCTCCTTGTAAAATCACTAAAATAAAAAAGGTCGGATAAATCCGACCCCTACAGGTAACAAAAACCGATAACTGAATGGTACAACGAATTTTAACGCAATACGCGATACAATATATTAGAGACTAATTTATGAGATTGCTTCGGTCGCTTCGCTCCCTCGCAATGACAAAAAAGGGAAGCTCCCTCGCAATGACAAAAAAAGAGAGTTTGTACGCTAAACGCTGTACGTTACTACACGCTATTTCACTTTTTCCCCCTTAAAAATGTAGGAATTTCTAAATCATCATAATTTATCTTTTCTTTACTTATACCAACTTCCTCTAACTCATGAACTTCTCTTCTCTTCTCCAAAGTTTCAAATCCAGCAGCAATCACTGTAATTTTAATCTCATCATTCAATTCTGAATTTATTACCGCCCCGAAAATTATATTTGCCTCAGGATTAGCTGCTTTGGCAATTATTTCTGCAGCTTTATTAACCTCGTGTAAAGTTAAATTTGGGCTTCCACTTACATTAAACAATATTCCTTTAGCTCCTTCGATATTTGTTTCCAAAATTGGACTGTTTATGGCTCTCTCTGCTGCTTTAATAGCTCGGTTTTCACCACTAGCTCGTCCTATGCCCATTATCGCTGAACCAGCTTTCTCTATAATCATTTTCACATCAGCAAAATCTACATTTATTAAACCTGGATCAACTACAATGTCTGTAATCCCTTGAATCCCGTGCAATAAAACTTCATCAGAAACTTTAAAAGCTTCCAATAGTGGAGTATTTTCATCAACTATTTGAAGCAACCTATCATTGGGAATCACAATTAAAGTATCGACATTCTCTTTTAATAACTTAATTCCTTCTTCTGCTTGTCTCATTCTTTTAAAACCTTCAAAAGAAAAGGGTTTGGTTACTACACCCACTGTTAATGCTCCTAAATCCTTAGCTATTTGAGCTACCAGTGGTGTTCCTCCAGTACCTGTTCCTCCTCCCATACCAGCGGTAATAAATACCATATCCGCTCCTTCTAAAGCTTTAGAAATCTTATCCTTATCCTCTTCTACAGCCCTACGACCGATATCAGGGTTCGATCCGCTGCCTAATCCTTTAGTTATACTACTACCAATCTGTATTTTATGTTCCGCATTAGAAAAAGCCAATACCTGGGCGTCAGTATTAGCAGAAATATACTTCACCCCCTGTAATTTTGCTTCAATCATTCTGTTAACCGCATTACCACCACCGCCACCTACACCAATAACTTTTATTTCAACTAACTGTCCTACTTTATTCGTAATATTAAACAATTGATGCCCTCCTTATGAAGTAAAAAAGTATTAATCTAAAATACTAAAATAATTAAAAAAAATCTCTTAACCAGCTAATTATTCTTCCAAAAACATTTCTTAATTTTGGATTTTTTGAGGATAAATTATAGGATCCTCCAAGAGAATATCTTTTAGTCCCATAACTCAATAACCCCAGAGCAGTAGAGTACGCCGGATCATTTACCAAATCAGCTAATTCTCCCTCATAATGGGGTTTCCCTAATCGAGAAGGGAGATTGAGAATCTTTTCTGAAATTTCCACAATACCTGGTAACAAAGAAGTCCCACCAGTGATAGTTACTCCAGCAGAAAGCATGTCATAATAACCAGATCTTTTAACCTCATTTCCAACCAAACTGAATATTTCGCTTACCCGAGGTTCGATAATCTCTACTAAATATTTCTGGGAAACAGGATATTTATTCTCACCATCAAGACTGGAAACTTCAACCGCTCCTTCAGGAGAAACATTATTCTCGATCACACTTCCATATTTAATTTTAATCTTTTCTGCTTCTTCTAAAGTAGTTCTTAAACCAATAGCTAAATCATTGGTAATATGATTACCACCTAATGGTAATACTGTTGAGTATACAAGCGCTTCTTCAATAAAAATTGCTATTTCAGTCGTACCAGCACCTATATCGATTAATATGGCTCCCAACTCTTTTTCAGCATCACTCAAAACTACATTACTGGAAGCCAGGGCTCCAAATATAATTTCATCAATACCTATCCCTACTCCTTCTACACATCTAATTAAATTTTGTACTGCCGTATTCGAACCAGTTATAATGTGCACCTTACATTCCAATCTTGTGCCCGTCATTCCCAGAGGATCAGTTATTCCGCCTTGTCCATCTACCACAAATTCACGACTTAGAGTATGGATTAATTCTTTATCGGGTGAAATTATTCCTGCCTTAGCCGCTTCAATAACTTTCTCAATATCTGTTTCTGCAATTTCTGGAGTTTCACCAGAAATTGCAATAACTCCCTTACTGTTTACTGAGGTTATATGGCTTCCCGCAATAGAAACAAAAGCAGAATTAACTCGTGCACCTGCCATACGCTCTGAATTCTCGATAGATTGTTTTACTGACTGAATGGCTTGTTCTAAATCTATAATTATTCCTTTTTTTACTCCTGAAGAGGGGGCTGTACCCATTCCTATTATTTCAATTTGGTCGTCCTCGCCTAATTCGCCAATAACAGTACAAACTTTTTTTGTACCAATATCCAAACCAACCACCATTTCATCTTTCCCCATATTAATAACCTCCCACATATTTCAAGAGTGTCAAGGGGGCGAACTCTCCTTGAACCCCCTCTGCATTTTATTATTCCTTTTAGGTTTTATACCATATCTTTTTTGGCAATCTTATTAAAATCTATTCCCTTTTTTAAACTTGTGCCCGTGAAAACGGGTAACGAATAAGGGGCGTAAAAAATTATCTTTCATCATCAGAACTTCTTTGAAATTCAGATGCTATTAAATATAATATACCACTAATTAATTAAAGTAAATAAATTAATTAATTTTTATTTGAATTTGATAATAACTATTCTTTTACCTTTATTATAACACTATCTTTAAAACGCATATCTATATGATCTACTAATAAATTTTCTTTAATAATTTTGTCGAGAGCTTCCCTCAACAAAGTCCCTTTATTAATAATTTCCTCTGCTTTATGTACTCTAACTATTAAATTGTTTACTACCCCAAAAATTAAGAAATCATCTAAGGCTAATATTTTTATCTTATAAAATTTATTTGGTAGTATTATATTTGCAGAATTAATAATTTCTAAAGCTATCCTAAATTCAGGCTCAATTATGGTATCGCCTATTTTTACATCTACAGTTTTTAACCCTGATATAAGAGGTAAACTCAATCCTCCTGGTTTTTCAATTTTAGATAATACCATCCCGTCTTTGTCTAAAATAAAATATTCTCCACCGATGTATATCACAGCAGAAGGTTTTCTTTCTTCTAAAGAAATTATAATTTTATCTGGTATTATCCTTTTTATCTCTATTTCTTTAATCCAAGGTTCTTGCTTTAAAAATTCCATAGTTTTATTTAAATCTAATTTAAAAATATTCTCGCCTAATTTTATCCGGGACTTATAGAATATTTCTTCATCGCTCAAATGGTCATTTCCTTTGACAACAATCTTTTCTATATTACAATATTTTGAATTAAACATAAAATTGAAAAAATTCCAACCAACAAAACCTATAATTAAATAAAAGATTAATATTCTGGTTATCTTTACTCCCAGAGATTGACAATTTTCGTCCTCTTCCCCTTCTTCCTCCTGGTCTTCCTCCTCTAATTCTATTTCTTCTTCATTTTCGTTAATCATTTTCATTGTCAAATCTACAAAAAACTCCTTTTACATTAAGATTGTCAGGGGAGTGAACTCCCCTGAAACCCCTCTATACCTTTTTTTGTTTTTTTCTCGTTTTATTGTATAAATTCTCTTTTTTGTCATTGCGAGGGAGATTCCCTTTTTTGTCATTGGAGGAGCTTCCCTTTTTTGTCATTGGAGGAGCTTCCCTTTTTTGTCATTGCGAGGGAGCGAAGCGACCGAAGCAATCTCGTAAAATAATATAACTACTATTCGCAATGACATTTTTATAGTTCACTATATAGATCTTTCCATTCAGGATTAATTTTTCTTATTAATTCAATCTTCCTATCCCTTGAACCTGCTTTTATCTGTTTTTCTCTTACGATAGCATTTTCTGGATCATTATATATTTCAAAATATACCAATTTATTAATATTATATTTTTCGGTAAATCCTTTTGCTATCTTTTCTTTGTGTTCCCAAATTCTTTTCTTTAAATCACTAGTAATTCCAGTATAAAGAACATTATTTCTTTTATTAGTCATTATATAAACATAATATTGTTTTTGGTTAAATGAGATTGCCACGGCTTCGCCTTGCAATGACAAAATTTAATTACTAGTACTTTTTATCTAATCTTTTGAATTGCTTCTTGTATATTACGAAATTACTTTACTTGTGCTTGGAATAACTTTTATCAACTTATCTGATTTTCTTAACGTAATATGAGATACACGATACGCGATATTAAATTATGGTTCTCCTAAAATCTCTATTTCCCGTTCTAATTCTATTCCGAAATTTTCTTTTACTCTTTTCTCTATTTCTTTAATTAAACATAGAACATCCCTGGCTTTAGCGCCTTCTCTATTTATTATAAAATTTGCATGCTTATTTGATACCATAGCCTTCCCTTGAGACAATCCTTTTGCCCCTACTTTTTCTATTAATTCACCCGCATAATAACCTGTAGGATTTTTAAATATACTACCTGCACTTAATTTATCTACAGGCTGTTTACTTTTTCTAATTTTAGTATATTTTTTAATCACTGACTCTATTTTTTCTTTGTCCCCTTCTTTTAACAGTAAGGTCACTTCTAAAATTATAGTTGATTTATGCTTCAAATCACATCCCCGATATTTAAAATTTAAATCAGATAGATGCAATTTTTCTATCTTTTTTTCTTTATTTAAAAAAGTTACACTTTCTACTATATCTGCTATACAATTTCCATTAAAACCAGCATTGTTAACAATTGCCCCCCCTAAAGTTCCTGGAATATTGCAGGCAAATTCTAATCCACTTAATCCCCTATTTAAAGCCATATTACTTAAATATAATAAATTTACTCCTGCACCTACCTGGACAGTTTTATTAATAAATTTTACTTTTTTAAAACCTTTGCCTAATTTAATTACTATCCCTCTTGCCCCTTTATCCAGAACTAACAAATTTGTTCCATTACCAATAACCCAGAAAGGGATATTAAATTTTTGAGAAATAGAAATAATTTTTATTAACTCTTCAAGATTGTTAGGGGAACAGAATATATCCGCGGGTCCCCCAATTTTTAATGATGTATGATTCATTAATGGTTCATTAAATTTAACTATTTTATCAATTTCATTTTTTTTAAATTCATTATTTATGGTATTTATATTCATTTTCATAGTTAATAAACCATAATACTTTCATTTATTTTTTAATCGTTTAACTAATTCCTGACCAATAGTCCAGACATCTCCAGCTCCCATAGTTATTATTATATCTTCTGCTCGTATAATTTTAGTTAGATAATCTACAGTGTCATCTTTGGCAGGTATGTACTTTATATGGTTATGGTTAGCCTTTTTAATTTCATCAAATATTGTTTCACCGCTAATGCCCGAAATTGGCAATTCATTTGCAGAATAAATATCATTGATAATTACCTTGTCAGCATTAAAAAATACCTCACCAAATTTTTTAGCCAAAATTTTTGTTCTGGTATATCTATGAGGCTGAAAAACAACTATTATCCGCCTATTCTTCCAACTTTCTCTTACCGCATTTAAAGTAACCTTTATTTCGGTGGGATGATGAGCATAGTCATCCATAATTAATATTTTGTTATCCAGGTTAGCTACAATCTCCATTCTTCTTTCTACCGCTTGATAGGTTTTTAGTATTTCTGCAATTTCAGTAAATTTCATCCCTAATTCCTGGGCAACTGAAAACGCCGCTAAAGCATTTAAAATGTTATGGTATCCTGAAACATTTAACCGGAGTTTTCCCATTTTTTTATTCTGCCAATATATTTGTGACTCAGAACTTAATCTATCTAATTTTATTTCCTTCGCAACAATATCTGCATCTGTGGATATTCCATAAGTAATATATTTTTTTCTACAATCTAACATCAATCTCCTTACATTTTCACAATCTTTACACAATACTACACTTCCATCATCTGGAATGCTATTAATAAATGTTTTAAAATTTTTTGAAACATTTTCTAAACTTTTATAATAATCCAGATGGTCATCTTCAACATTAGTAACCACTGCCAAAAATGGTTTTAATTTTAGGAATGAACCATCGCTTTCATCAGCCTCAGCGACTGCATACTTTCCGAATCCCAATTTAGCATTTCCTCGAATATTATTTGCTTCTCCACCTATTAACACCAGGGGGTCAAAACCGCCTTTTTCTAATAAAAGGCTTATCATTGAAGTAGTAGTAGTTTTGCCATGTGTTCCCGAAATTGCTATTAAGTACCTATCCTCTACAATCTTCGCCAACATTTCAGCCCTCCTAATCACCCTGATATTTTTTTCTAAAGCTTCTTTAATTTCAGGATTAGATTGAGGTATTGCTGATGAAATTACTACTAAATCTGCTCCTTCTATATTATTTTTATTATGGCCCTTAAAAATAGTTGCCCCTTTTTCTGCTAATCTCTTAGTTACCTTTGAGGATATAAGATCAGAACCACTTATCTTATAACCCAAATCAAGAAGTATGGAGGCTAAGCCACTCATTCCTGCCCCGCCAATACCTACGAAATGTATGCGTAATTTTTTCTCAATCATTAAAAATAACTCCTATTTTTATTCGTATTGCTTATTAGGTAATTGATTTTCCTACTTTTTGGTATAATCAAAGATAAAGTCAATGATTTTTTTAGCAGAATTTAGATTACCTAATTTTTTACTCTTCTTAGACATTATCTCTAATTGCTTTTTATCGTTTATTAAGTTAAACAACGCTTTTGCTAATCTTTCGCCAGATAAATCTTTTTCTAAAATTAATATTGCAGCCCCTTCACTTTCTAAAATTCTGGCATTATATTCTTGATGATTATTAGTAGCAAAGGGATAGGGAATTAAAATTGCAGGCAGTCCATAAGCACTGATCTCAGCCAGGGTGGTAGCCCCAGCCCGGCAAATTACTAAATCAGCCAAAACATAGGCTTTTTCAATATTATAAAGATAAGGTTCAACAGAAAAAATATTATTATCATCCCCTATGATATCAATAATTTCCTCGTAATCATCACTCCCGCTAATCAGTAAAACTTGCCATTGATTTTTTATGGAATCCTTAATTAAATTGATACCTTCTATAACCGCCCTGTTTATGGATACTGCGCCTTTGCTCCCTCCGAACACCAATATAGTTTTTTTTAGTGGATCTAATTTAAAGTTATGATAATCTTTGTTTTTTATGGGTGGTAACTTTTTAAAACGAACTGGATTACCAGTAAAAATTAATCTTGAACTATGTTTAAAATATTTTCTTGATTGAGCAAAACTTAAAAATACCGCTTTTACTATACGAGATAAGAATCTATTAGTAATCCCGGGTATCACATTTTGTTCATGAATAAAAGTTGGGATTCCTAATAAGGCAGCAATTAAGACAACTGAACCGCTTACATAACCACCCGTCCCAATGACTATATCTGGTTTATAATTTCTAATAATCTTATATGATTGAAATAAAGAAATAAAAAATACTATAATTGCTGTAAAATTTTCCCAACATATTCTTCTTTGTATGCCCTTTGCATTGATACTAACGAATTTAAAACCTTCTCGAGGAATAAGTTTTGCTTCTAATCCCTTTTTAGTGCCTACAAACAGTATTTCATTTTTAATATCCCTATCTTTTAACTCATTAGCTAAGCTAATGCCCGGATATATATGACCTCCTGTTCCACCTCCTGATATTATTATTCTCAATGACATTTATTGTACCCCTTGTTCCTTTATTCTATACCGTGAAATATTTAACAGGATTCCTACACAAAACATAGTTACAATTAAGGATGAACCACCAAAACTGATAAAAGGTAAAGTAAGGCCAGTAGTGGGAATCATTTTGGTAACTACTCCAATGTTGACAATGCTCTGAAAAGCTATCATTGCAGTAATACCTGCAGCCAATAGAGTTCCGAACTGATCTACAGAATTAATGGCTATCCTAAATCCACGCCATAATATTAAAATAAATAAAGCAATTACTATTAAAGTCCCAATAAATCCCAATTCTTCTCCAATTATAGAGAAAATAAAATCGGTATGTTGATCGGGGAGATAAAAATATTTTTGCCTACTCTCCCCTAACCCGATACCAGAAATTCCCCCACTGCCTAAAGCTAGTAAAGATTGAATAATATGAAATCCGCTATCTAAAGGATCTCTCCAGGGATCCAGAAAAGAAAGTAATCTTACTTTTCTATAATCCTCTTTTAACAAAATTAAAATTCCTACAGGTATAGCTGCTATTCCCAAAGTAAAAAGTTGAATTATTCTGGTCCCACCAATAAATAACATAATAAAAGAGATCCCTAAAATAATTAGAGAGGTACTAAAATCAGGTTCTTTTAAAATTAACAAGAATATCACCATTACAATAATAAGAGATGGTAATATCCCCTTGATAAAGGTTTTTATCTCTTCAGAATGTTTCCTGGTTAATGATTCTGCCATATATAAAATTAAGGCAAATTTAGCAATTTCAGAAGGCTGAAAAGAGAAAAACCCTATCTTAAGCCATCTTCTTGCCCCACCCGCCGACCTTCCAATACCGGGAACAAATACCATAATAAGCAGTATAATAGATAGAATCAAAATAGGCAGAACAAGTTTTTTATAACAATGATAATCGATAGAAGCAGCCAAAAAGAAAATTACTAAACCTATTATAGCATAAAGCACTTGTTTTTTTAAAAAGAAATAACTATCTCCATACCATTTATAGGCCATAACATAACTTGAACTAAAGACCATACATATACCAATTGCCGTAAGAATCACCACTACTATAAAAAGTAATAAATCAGGAGATTTTTTTTCTATTGTCACCTTAAGCATAACTCCTCATGCATAGTTAGTTAGTTAGTTAGTTAGTTAATATTAATTCACTAACTAGTTAGTTAATTGTAAAACAACTAACTGGCTTTCCTATCAATCACTTTCCGCTTCTTGTCTACAAATTTACAACTCGAAACCTGAAAAGCGGAACTTATTACTTGTCACAAATTACTCATCATTCTTATCTGAGAACAATTATTTGATAAAATTTTAGTTCCTGTAGGGGTCTGATTTATCCGACCCGCTTTTTAGTTAATTAGTTACAGGTCATGTGACAAATAAAACCTTACCATTTATTAATACCAGAATTCATGCTAAAATACAAAAAATATCTTAAAAAGATCTCTACCACCTTTAAAGAAAA
>LDZU01005523.1_pt1 | contig 58900 bp, 57 predicted proteins | sample 615531 | NCBI WGS metagenome assembly LDZU01 (sample SAMN03408293, study PRJNA278302) | terrestrial metagenome | isolation source: oil reservoir sample SB2 | place: USA: Alaska, North Slope, Schrader Bluff formation | collected 2011-09 | reverse complement strand
AACATACGGTTTTGCACCGCAGAATGTAGTACCTAATTATTTCGATGGATCGAGGCTGCAAGGGGAGTTCGGGGTTTTGGAGGGGAAAGTTGGGTTAACTAAATTCTCTTTCAGAAAAACAAAGAGCGCCTTCCTCACGCTAAGCGCTCCTGTTTCGTTGTTTTTCAAATTGTATCTCTGGGCAAAAAGCCTGCCCCCACAAGGCATCAACTAATACGACTGCCTGTATATCCTCGGCAGCCTTCTGCCCGAGACAGAGCCCGGCAGGTTGATCCCCACAATGCCCGCGGCCATGCCTATAAGCGTGTACGCGCCCAGGCGTCCGGCCAGGTCCAGGTTGCTGAAAGCACCCAAACCGTTAAAAAAGGAAAGCAAAGCAAAAACCAGCCCGTAGGCTTGACCGACCAGCGCGCCGTGCAGCCAGCCAAGATTTTGGACCCTTCTGCCGGCTGTCAGCCCTCCAACAAAAGTTCCCAGCAGCGACGCCCCTTTAAGCAGCCAGGAAAAATAAAACACCCCCGATGAAGAAAACATGACCCACAGCCCCAGAATCAGGCAGGCCGCCATTGTGGCGCCGATTGCCCAGACAAGTCCCAGGCAGACCACAGATAAATTAATCATTCTGGAATTGCCGCCTAAACGCCTGTTCCAGAACACAAATGAAAGACCCTTCATCCCGCTCCACCTCCTATTAAGGACAACCTTTACTAATAATTATGCCGGCAACCAACCGGATATTATCTTTTTAAGCCCGTTTTTTCCTAAATTTGCATGAAACCCGGACTAGAAAAATATTATGAAAGGGGGTGAAAAAAATGATCAGGAGAGTCCAGCCGGTTTTGATACTGGCCATTTTGTTCATCATCAGCTGCGTTTTTGCATTCAGTTCCCTTTTTTTAAAACATGAGCAGGAGCAGCAGACGGAAAAACCCGTGCGGATAAGAGTCTTTGAAGACGGGCGATCGCTGATGTATTTGCCGCAGTATATCGCTGTAAGACAGGGCTTCTTTAAGCAGGAAAATCTGGATGTTGAAATCACAACCGTCTCAACAAGGGAAAGTTTGCTTTATTCGCTCGCCGAAGGCCGCTGCGATTTGGCGGTTACCGGCCTGGAATATGTAATTTGCAAAAGAGCGGAAGGAAAAGGAGATCTGACAGCCTTTGCCGCCCTTGCCTGTAGAGATATTTCTTTCTTAATCAGCCGTGAAATAACTGATAGTTTCGAGTGGTCTTCTTTAAAGTACAAAACCGTGGTAACCGGCTTTCCTGGAGACAGAGGAACGGTGCTCTTTAAAGGAGTCCTTGTTAAACACGGACTGGTTCCCAACCACCAGGTAACCCTGTATAACAACATTCCGGAATCTTTTCAAACCGGGGCTTTTGAAAGCGGCACAGGGGATTTTGCTCTGGTTGAAGAACCCGAAGCGTCACGCATAGAGGTAGAAGAGGCAGGCAGGATTGTGGCCTCGCTGGGGGAAGAAACCGGGGACATCCCTGCGGCAGTCTGCCTGGCAAATAAAAAGTATTTAAAAGAAAATTACAATATCATGGTCAGGTATGTGCATGCGTTAAACAACGCCCTGCTCTGGATGAATCAGCAAAGCACGTCCGGTATAGTCAAACTCGCCGGTCAGGATTACCCGGACGTTGATCCCGGCATGCTTGCCAAAGCAATTGACCGCTGCCGCAAACTGGGCGCCTGGCCGTCAAAATCGGCAATTGATGCATCCGATTATAACAATCTTCAGGATTTTTTGGTTGAAGCCAGGGAAATACCGAAAGAGATTCCTTATAAAAAAGCGGTGATGAAAGTTTCTTAACGAACCAGCCGGTCAACGAGCATGGCCATGAAGAGCAGAAAGAGATAGGGGCTGGAAAGCTTGTAAAGCAGCCAGGCCTTTTTGTTCATGTAAAAGAAAAAAAGATACAGGTTTCCCGCCAGTATGGCCAGGCCGCTGATCAACGCGGTCCAGAAATAGATGGAGCCAAAGCCGCCGTATGCATAGATAAGCATTGACACGGCAATCATCAGTACGACAGTGAGCAGAATGTAGGTGAGGGTGGTTTTTATGCTGTACACTGCCGGAAGCATGGGGACCTTCACAAAGCGGTAGTCATCCTTGAAATATATCGCCAGGTTCCAGATATGATTGGGAATCCACAGGACAACCAGCACAGCGATCAGTAAAGACATCTGATCAATTTTGCCCGTCACGCAGACCCAGCCAAACAGGGCCGGCAGGCCTCCGCTGAACCCGCCAAGAATGATGTTCCAGACTGTTTTTCTTTTCAGCCAGAGGCTGTACAGGCCGACATAACCGGCCATACCCAGGATAATGCAGATTAAAGCGGTCAGGTTGATGTAATACGCAATGATCATGGCAGCCAAAAAGTGCGCCGTTCCCCAGTAAAGGGCTTTGGTGGCGGGAGATATCCGGCCGTCGGGAATGGGCCTGCGCTTGGTGCGTTCCATCACCGCGTCAAGATCCCTGTCCACGTAACAGCTTATCGCGTTAACCCCTGAACAGGCAAGCGTAATCGACAAGATCGCCTTCAGCCATAAAAGAGCAGGAAGGTGTATCCCTTTAGCGGCAATAAACATTGTAACTATAGAAGTAAAGACAAGCAAAAAAACCGATCTGGGCTTGGATACTTCTATGTAGTCCCTGACCGACTTCGCAAGGACCATCAGGCGAAGCTCCTTGCGCTTTATGGTCACTTCCATGAAAATTCCGCACCTGACTTTTAAAAATAACTAAATAGTTGCTAATAATTATAACCTTTGTCGAATTAAATAACAAGCATTGAGAGCTATATGTGACTATCAAGGCTGTCGATAATCAGCGGATAATGTTATCACCCAAAACTGATCATCGTTTTAAATAAGTCAATTTTTTCAATAAGTCAAGCCTGACCCCCGCTACCCCCAATAAGTCAAGCCTGACCCCCGCTACCCCCAGAAAATTATTTTGGCGGGCGTATTATGTTGTAGAGAGCTAGAATTATTAACCAGGAGGAACAAGCACTATGGCGGAGAAATAGCAATTAAAACAACTTGCTGCAGACAGGTGATCCTGGTTTGAATGTAATCAACAAAATTGCTTTCGGAGAAGAATATCTTGTTGCCGCTAAAGAAGGTGATCACGCGGCCCGGGAAGAAATACTGGAAGCAAACAGAACATTTATCTATAAGGTCGCCTGCCTGTTTTGCCGCAAACGGCTTCATTGGGGCCAGGATGACGAGCTAAGCGTAGCCCTGATTGCCTTCAATGAGGCAATTGATAAATACTTGGAGGGAAAAAATGTCCCCTTCCCTGTATTTGCCAGGATGGTGATCAAGCACCGCCTGATTGATTACTTCCGGAAAGAAAAAAAATTAACAGAGGTAAGCTTTGAGGACGATTCCTGGCTTATCGAAGAAAAACGCCTGGCCCAGGAGACGCTGGACGAAGAAACGATTATCCGGGAGCGCAGGGATGAAATTAAAGATTACGAAACGCTTTTAAAAAAACACGGGCTTAACCTGAAGGAACTGGCCCGTTCGACACCGAAACATAAACCGACCTGCCGCCAGTTCATCGGCGTAGCCGCCAGGCTGGCTGAAGATAAAAAAATGTTTGCCTATTTCGTAGAAACGTCAAAACTGCCGCTTAAAGAACTCGAACTGGCCTGCGGCATACCGCGCAAGACGCTGGAAAGGCACAGGAAATATATTGCCGCCATATGCCTGATTTTCGGTTATCCGGAGGAGTTTACCCACCTCCTCTCCTATCTGAAATTATAAAGGGAGCTCAGAACGCCTTGAACGGACAAAAGGGATTGATTTTAAAAAGAGAAAATGAAGATTGCTTTGTCCTGACCCCTGACGGCATGTTCAGAAACGTCCGCTCTTCCGGAAAGACGCAGGTCGGAGAGGAAATCTTTCTTCCTGCCAGGGCGGCCGGTTTCAAACGGGTTCTCCTTGCAGCCGCAAGTATATGTCTGCTCGCCTTCTGCTGCCTGTTTTACCAGATAAATATAGCCCAGGCGGTCACCTTCGTTTCCCTGGACTTTGATTCAAGTCTGGAAATGGGCTTAAACCGTTTTAATAAAGTAGTCAGCGTTAAAGCGTTTGATAAGGATGCCGAAAAAATGCTGAAGAAGGTAAACATAAAAGGCCAGCAGGTTGACCAGGCGGTTAAAACCATTTTAAACCAGGCCCGTACAGACGGATATCTGGTTTCATCACCTGAAGAAAAGATCCTGGTGGCGGTTTCACCCGTAAAGGACGGGGTTGCGCAAAAAGTCACCGCCAAAGAAATAGCCGGGCTGGCCAACCATGTTTTAAGCCAAAACGGAGTTCAAGCCACGATCATATCTTCCTCTACAGACTCGAAAAGCCACCAGGAAGCCGGGGAAAAGAAAATCTCCCTGGGAAGGTATATTCTGCTGGAGGCGGCTGAAGAAGAGGGAAAGATAATCACCCTGCAGGAAATACAGGAACAAAAACTGGCGGATATTGAAGCAAAGCACGAGCTAAATCTGGCAAGGACCTTCTCAGAGCCAAACAACGGCAGGAAACAACTTGTTATGATCACCAGGCCGTTACAAGAACAAACGGCTGAAAAATTAAAACAACAGTATCCGGAAAAGAAAAAAATAGCGAACAATAAAAACCTTGACCCTGACGTTAATCTGCTATTAGAGCAGTCGAATAAGAACAAGGCTGTTACTAAAAAAGTTTATTCAGCCCCGGTAAACAAAGGAGATCAGAATGCGTCATCAACAGATAAGAAGACATCATCAACAGACAAGACATCATCAACAGATAAGAAGACGTCATCAGATAAGAAGACGACATCAGATAAAAAGACGACAACATCAGATAAGCATCAGAAAGAGTCAACAAAGGATCAAAAGGAATCATCAAGCAGTAGCGGGCTGTGGGAAGGTCTTTCCCCTATCTGGAAGGAATTATGGACTAAAAAGTGAGCTTCCTCAACGCTGTGCTTTTCGTTTAAGTAAAGTGTGGCCAGCGCTTCACCCCGGCTGACCGGTTCACCAATTTTTTTATGCAGAACAATTCCTGCTCCGTGATCAATCTTACTCCCGGGGGTCCTCCTCCCAGCCCCCAGCAACACGGCCGCACGGCCGATGTCTTTCGTCTCAATCCCCCGCACAAAGCCTTCCCCGCCGGACAGGACTTTCTCCTGAACTGAGGCGGCGGGAAGCTTTTCCGGATGATCAATAATTTCAGGATCTCCCCCCTGTGCCCGGATTAATTCTTTAAACTTTAACAAAGCGCTGCCGTCTTTTAGCATTACGGACAGTTTTTGTACGGCTTCCTCAACTCCGGCAGCCCTGCCCGCTAAAACGATCATCCTGGCGCCCAGGGCAAGACAGAGCTCTTCAAGATCCGGCGGCCCCTGGCCCTGGAGAGCCTGGATCGCCTCCCGCACTTCCAGCGAGTTGCCGACGGCATAGCCCAGAGGCTGGTTCATATCGGTAATCACGGCAGTGGTGGTCCGGCCGAGCGCGCGCCCGATGGAGACCATCAGCCTGGCCAGTTCGTATGTGTCTTCTTTTAAAGGCAAGAGCGCCCCATTACCGGCCTTGACATCAAGTACAATCGCATCCGCCCCGACGGCTATTTTCTTGCTCATGATGCTGGACGCGATCAGCGGAATAGAGCCTTCTGTGGCTGTTGCGTTCCGCAAGGCGTAGATCTTTCGGTCGGCGGGGACAATGCCGGCCGACTGTGCTGAAACGGCTACGCCGATATCCCTGACCTGGCGGACAAAAGTATCTTTATCAAGGGCAGTTTGAAAACCCGGAATTGACTCCAGCTTGTCAACAGTCCCTCCGGTATAGCCCAGGCCGCGCCCGGACAGTTTTGCCACCGACACGCCAGCCGCCGCAACAAGCGGCGCCAACACAAGAGTAGTCTTGTCCCCAACCCCGCCGGTGCTGTGTTTGTCCACTTTTAAACCCGGAATGCCCGAAAGGTCTATTTTCTCCCCGGATTCAGCCATCAGGCGGGTTAAAGCGGCAGTTTCACCGGAGTTGAGCCCTTTAAAGTATACCGCCATTAAAAAAGCGGCCGTCTGGTAGTCGGGAATATCACCTTTTGTGTAACCGCTGACAAAACGGTTTTGCAATGTTCCGCTGATGCGACACTAGCTACAAAGATGAAAACACATCAAAAAAGGAAGGTCAATGCCTTAAGTGCGATTTTGAGCCTTCATTCAAAGAACGAGTGAACCCGGGGATAAGCGAGGGAAGTGTTTGAGGCGCTTAAGCGCCGAGTTTTGACCGAGCCCGAGGGTGAACGAGTTCGTACAAGCATAAGAGGCGAACATGAGCACGTAGGCAGTTGACCTCCCTAACACAGATTTATTTCTAGAATAGTGTAAGAAGTAGTCCCATATAAAAATATTTCTTCATCTGTTGCCTTTCTTGCCGCCTTTGCAGCATCGTCTGGCCCTGTCCGAAGCAAGCCGATTGGCGGCGCCGGCACGAAGCATTTAGCGAACGTTGAATACGGCGGCTTAAACGAATTAATCATGATTGATGCTCGCTTCTTAAGATCTGCCCTGCAAAGCTTCTGCCCGAAGGCATGCCGAATCCGAACATTTCTGCGACGGAAGCAGCAAGATCGGCAAAAGTTTCCCTCGTGCCCAGGCTAATCCCCGGCAGAACAGGCGCCCCGGCTGCCAGCAGGGGAACATACTCACGTGTATGGTCGGTTCCCGGGGTGGTCGGGTCGCAGCCGTGGTCAGCCGTGATAATCAGAACTTCGTCATCCCGCAAGCTGCTGATGATTTCCGGAAGCCGCCTGTCAAAAGCTTCGAGCGCGTCCGCATACCCGCGGACATCATTACGGTGCCCGTAAACCATGTCAAAGTCGACCAGGTTTGTGAAGATCAGGCCCCGCTCGCTCCCCTGCATCATCTTGATGGTCTGGTCAATCCCGTCCATGTTGTTTACCGTATGCACAGCCCTGGTGATGCCCTTTCCGGCAAAGATATCCTCGATCTTGCCGACCGCCAGAACGGCCAGACCCCTTTCGACCAGCATATCCAGCAGAGTAGGCCCGGTAGGGGCCAGCGAGTAGTCATGGCGGCCTGCAGTCCGGTGAAAACTTCCTGGCCGGCCGATGAAAGGCCGCGCGATAACCCTGCCCACGGCGTGCTCACCGCAAAGCAGTTTCCTGGCAATGCCGCACATCCGGTATAACTCTTCCAGCGGGATTATCTCTTCGTGGGCGGCGATCTGAAAAACGCTGTCCGCCGACGTGTAGACTATAGGATAACCCGTATGCATGTGCTCCGGGCCCAGTTCCTCAATAATTACAGTTCCGGAAGCAGGTTTGTTGCCCAGTGACGGCCGCCCGATCCGCTCCTCAAACGCGCTGATCACTTCGGGAGGAAACCCATCGGGGTAGAGGGGAAAAGGCTTGTCCAGAATAAGCCCGGCAATTTCCCAGTGCCCTGTGGTAGTGTCCTTTCCCGGCGAGAGTTCAGCCATTTTGCCGAAAGCCCCTGCAGGCTGCGCAGCCGGAGGAATCCCGGGAAGGTCTAGTATATTGCCCAGGCCAAGCCTGGCCAGGTTGGGCAGATACAGGCCGCCCGCTTCCCTGGCGCAGTGAAGGAAAGTATTGCTTCCCTCGTCGCCGTATTTGTCCGCGTCAGGCAGGGCGCCCACCCCGGCGCTGTCTAAAACAACCAGAGTCACCCTGCTTATTTTTTCTGCCATAGAGTCCGCCTCCTAAAAGCTGGTTTATTCATAGTACGCCCTGGGATGAACCCTGTCATAAATTTCTTTTAATCTTGCCCTGGTCACATGGGTATAGATCTGGGTGGTGCTGATATCCGCATGTCCGAGGAGTTCCTGCACCGATCTCAAATCCGCCCCGTTTTCCAGCAGGTGGGTGGCAAATGAATGGCGCAGGGTGTGCGGTGTGACTTCCTTGTTTATGCTGCCCTGCCTGGCATACTTTTTGATAATTTTCCAGAAGCCCTGCCTTGTCATCCTGTCTCCCCGTCCGTTAAGGAAAAAAGCTGAGGTCAGCTTTCCCCTGGCCAGTTTTGACCTGCTCCCGTAAAGATATTCGGTAAGACTTTGATGGGCGGCGCTCCCGAAGGGTACCATCCTTTCGCGGGCGCCCTTTCCGAAACAAATAATAAAGCGATGGGTTAAATTTACTCTGTCCATGTCCAGGGAAACCAGCTCCGAGACCCGGATCCCCGTGGCATAAAGAAGCTCGAGCATGGCCTTGTCCCTTACGCCGACAGGCTTAACGCCACGTGGCTGGGCGAGCAGCGTATCCACTTCCGCATTGGTCAGAAAACGGGGCAGCCGCTGGGGAGAACCGGTTGATTCAAGGTTTGCCGTCGGATCGGTCAAAAGCAGGTTTTCGGTTAACAGAAAACGGTAAAACCTCCTCAGTGCAGAAAGCCGTCGTGAAATGGTAGCATGCGCCAGTCCCAATTTTTTTTGCCCCAGGAGGTAATGAATCACCGCCTGGCGGTTATTTTCCCCCAGCGGGTCACGATTGTGTTTTTTGCAGAAAAGATCAAAAAGCTGCAGGTCGAAGCGGTAAGAAACAAGCGTATTCTCCGACAAGCCTCTTTCGATTAAAAGGTAGTTCAGAAAGTTTTCGATTAATATTTCCAAATGGGATCACCTGTTAAATTCTGACCAGTTCGTAATTCCTTGTTCCCAGCCCAATCCATTCAGCGTAATCCAGCTGGTACTGCCAATTGATCTCCGGGTAAACGGCGCGGAACTTATCCCGGACATCTTCCTTTCCGCCAAGAACCGAACCGGGCAGGGCTTTTTCCTGGTTGACCAAATCGACACAGGCCGTGTCCAGGGCCACCGGATCTGTTGAAGCCAGGATGCCTATGTCCCGGACTATTGACGCATCCGTCCAGCTTGTACAATCGCAGTCCGGGGTAACATTAATCACGAAGTTGATGAACCCGGCCTTGCCCTGCTTGTTTTTCAGCGCCCCGGCTGCGTATTCGACGATCTTTTCCTGAATCACACTGGGCTCTGTTTTCCAGTTGACGTCAATCGCCCGCGACCGGCAGGTTATGATACATTCCCCGCAGCCTATACATTTCTTTTTGTCTATAACCGCCGTTTTTTTGTTTTCTTTCGAATCTTTCAGGGTAATCGCCTCTCCCGGGCACCAGGAAGCGCACTGGCCGCAGCCGGTGCATCTTTCGCTCCTTACCAGCGGTGAAATATCGGAATGCATGGCCAGTTTTCCTGCCCGTGAACCGCAGCCCATCCCCAGGTTTTTTAAAACACCGCCAAAACCGCACAGCATATGGCCTTTGAAATGGCTGAGCATGAGCAGAACGTCAGCATGGTAAATAGCCGAACCTATTTTTACTTCTTTGAAGTATTTCAGATTGACCGGCACGCTAATGTAATCCTTGCCGTTCAGGCCGTCGGCAATAATCAGGGACGCGGCTGTTACCGCGTAGGCAAATCCATTTTCGATTGCGGTCTGCAGGTGATCAATAGAATTTTCCCTGCTGCCCGCGTAAAGTGTGTTTGTATCGGTAAGAAAGGGTTTTCCGCCCAGTTTTTTAACCTGATCAACTATATTGCGGACAAAAAGCGGATTGAGGTAGCCCGTGTTGCCTTTCTCCCCGAAATGGAGCTTTACGGCAACCAGGTCCTTTTTCGAAATCAACTCCTCAAACCCTGCCTTTTTAAATAGTTTGGCAAGTTTATCAAAAAGATTTTCACTGTGCCTGGCCCTTAAATCAGTAAAGTAAACCGGAACCATTTTCTCATATCCTCCCGGTCTTTTTAATTTTAATAGCTATTTCTACAAATAGATAAGTTTTCCTTTAATTAAAGGCCGGTTAGAGTATATTCTGTTACAAAACAGGCGTTTCAATTAATCCGGAGCTGACTCCGGTCAGCCAGGGCGTGAAGTAAATCTCAACAATGCCGGCGCAAATGGCGACAGCCAGAACAACTGTCATGATCGCTGTATAACCGACCAGGCAGCTGAGCAGTTTGATCCTGAAATTTGTATAACGGCGCAGTGAAAGCAGGGCAAAAGACAAAGCGGCTGTCCCGCCGAAAAGAAGGGCAGGCAGGTAAAGCAGATTCTGGGGAAGAATGGTAACGGCGGCTAAAAGAAGACCGTTCACGGCCATGCTCTGGGTTAAAAAAGAGATCGCAAAACCGAGAATAAAACCGCGTACAAAGATCAGGGCCAGGACAAAAGGAATTCCGACGAAGGAAAGGCCAAAAATATACAGCAGGATTATGACAAGGATGTCTGTAAAGATTTTGCCTCCTGCGGCGCCGGCTGGAATGGCTGACAGCTGATCTGCCTGAGCTGCGTACGCCTGGATATGTTTGCTGAGTTCCTCAAACTGTCCAACGGAAAGATGGTTGACGCCAAAAACCCCGAACACGGCGCCGGCCAGGAAAACCGCCAGCACAAGCAGGTATTGCGGCCAATTCTGTTTCCAGCAGTTCCTCCAGAAGACTGTCCAGGCTTTCCACATTTTTGTTCCCTCCCCAAAAACATGTCCACTGACACTTTATTGCGGAGGGACCAGTTTTATAACCCTCTTAAAAAATATTAATTGCAAGTATTTAAGTAAAACCGTCCCCCTGTATTTATTTACTGCCGCAAGCAGGGCAGCGGGGGCTTTTTTTAATGGGCAGGCTGTATAATTCCATGGCCAAGGCGTTATAGACCAGTAGCCTGCCGGCCAGCAAATCCCCCTGTCCAAGAATATATTTCAGGACCTGAGTGGCCTGAATCAGTCCAATAATCCCAGGCAGAACACCGATCACCGGCGCGGGTTTGGCCATGTTCCGGGGTTCTTCCGGGTAAAGACAGCGGTAGCACGGCCCTTCTCCGGGCAGAATTGTCATTACCTGCCCCTCCATACCAGTGACCGCGCCGTAAAAGAGAGGTTTTTTTATTCTTAAGCAGGCTTCATTCAGGATAAACCGTGTTGAAAAATTATCCGTGCAGTCTACAACCAGGTCGCTTTCATCGATCAATTCCACTGCGTTTTCAGAAATCAGCCTTTCGCAGAAAACCTTCACTTCAACAGCGGGGTTTAAGGACGATATTGTCCGCTTAGCCGATTCGGCCTTATACATTCCGATCCGGTCCGAATTGTGCAGGATTTGACGGTTTAAGTTGCTTATTTCCAGCTGATCGTCATCCACGACAGTTATTTTCCCAACACCGGCTGCGGCCAGATAATAAGCAACCGGAGAGCCAAGCCCGCCGGCGCCCATGATCATGATCCCGGCCGCTTTAATTCTCTTTTGCCCTTCCAGGCCCACCTCCGGTAAAAGAAGTTGTCTTTTATATCTTTGCATTTCTTCTTCTCTTAAGATTGGACCGGTTTCAGACATGCTTTTATCCCCCTGACGCTATTGTTCAATGCCTCTGAAAGTCAGCTCCGGGTACTTGAACATTTCAGCAAACTTCTGACGGGCCCCTTCCCTGACCTGATCAGCTTGGAACTCATCCAGGTTATGTGAGGCGATCCACTTTTCAAGAAGCGCTCCGCCGGGCGACCATTTTTCCACGGTCTCCCTCTCATAGACCCAGGCTTTGATCATAATGCCATGCTCTTTTATGATCGCCCAAACATCATCCCTCTGCCTGTCGTCGCAGTAAACACAAATCACACATTCTGTAAGACCAAGGTTTGTAACCGGCGTACGGTCATACTTGATGCATGGAATTATCTTCTGTTCCACGTAAGTGTCCAGCGCCCTTGCCAGGGCGTCAATCTCTTTCGGGCTTCCGAATGAAACAAATTTTCCCCAGTGTTTCAGGTATTCCTTATTGGTCAGATCTTTACCCTTGTAATTTATATAATTGTACCGTCCATTTACGTGATTGGAATGAAAAACAAAAATAAAATGGGAATCAGGTTTGTTAATAATCATCAAATACCACCCTTTTCCTGAAAATATTTTTAATAATGTTTTTAACCTGCCGCAGCTGCGGGAATAATTGCCATTTCATCGCCATTATTCAATTTGGTTTCGACACCCTGAAGATAGGCAATATTTTCCCCGTTGACGTAAACGTTAAAACTGTCCAGTGGTTTGCCCTGCGCATCGCACAGTTTTTCCTTGAAGCCTGGGAAGAGATTATCCAGTTTCTGCAGACAGTCCGATACGCTTTCAGCTTCACATTCAACTGTTTTATTGTTCTGTGTAAAGCTCCCCATTGATGCGGGAAATCTTATCACGATGCTCATTCTCTATACCTTCTTTCTTAGTATTTTTCATGATTTGAAGCTTTATTGCTCAACCCCTCTGAAAACAGCGTTTTCGTCCTTAAACATCTTCTCAAACCTTGCCCTTGAACCATCCCTGACTTTTTCTGCTTCTTCTTCATCAAGTCCATGCGAGGAAATCCACCTCTCCAGAAGGTAACCGCCAGGCGACCACTTTTCCATGGTCTCTCTCTCATAAGCCCAGGCCCTCAATTCGACCCTGTGTTCTTTAAGAATTTCCCAGACCTCGTCCCTCTGCCTGCCGTCACAGTAAACGCAAAGCACGCATTCCTTCATTTGGAGTCTTTCAACAGGGGCCCTGCCAAACTTTATGCAGGGAATCATCTTTCTTTCCACGTAGGGGTCCAATTTTTTAGCCAGTTCATAAATTAGCAGGTAAGAAACCAATACCCTATGGGAAAACGGCATTATCAACGCTCACTCCGATGCTCCGCGCCGACAGCAGTAAGGCTCGTTACGGATCGGACTAACGGTGCTGCAAAGGCAGCTGCGCTGCTGGTTTCGCACCGTTGTCCGATTAGCCTCGCTTCGTGGTTGCTGCTACAGGCGCTACGCAAGTCGTGCGCTTTTGAAAAAGCCGTTTTCCTTGAGCCATGCCTACCTGAATATTTTCTATTATAATCATTAAGTTGCCCTATTATGAATTGGTAAAACATTTAGACTATTATGTTCTTAAATTAGATTATATCTCTTGTCATTCCAAGTAGCAAGTTATAAATATAGCCCGTTGCGAGAACATCCTCCAGCGAGTTGCTGCTGGAAGCTATTATGGCAATATCCGTTTTAAATTCCAGGGCAGCTTTCAGGGCCCGATCGGCCGCAGCCGCAGCGGGGAAAATCCCCCTTTTTTTAGCTGTGCGGGCAATTGTACCAGTTATAACTGAAGGTGAGCCCGCTGCTACGGCGGCATCAAAGGCCACCCCGCCGCTGCTGGTTGCGGCTATAACTACGCGCCCTTTGATCTCCGCTAATTTTACCGTTTCTGCTCCCAGGTTCGGCAGCACCGCCTCAACTGCGGCCCCGCTTTCCCTGATTCCTCCCAGTACCTTTTGAATGCCGGACAGCCTTTCGGTATCAGAACCTACACGCGGCTCCGCAACCAAAACTACACCCGTATTTGAGGCACAGGCCAGTCTGCCCGCTTTAAGGCCGACTCCGGCAGGATCCAAGGGTACAGGCGCCCGTGCCGCGTCAGGAGCGGCGCCGAAAACAGCCAGCGCCCCCTCGTCAAGCATTGCCTCCAACGTCGTGGACATATCAATTACGTCCACAATAACTACCACCTGTCCCAAACCGGCGGCCTTTGCAGAGCCGCTTGCATCCGCCGCGGCGGTTATAATCATAAGTCAGCGCCTCTCGAATTGTTTATTAAGGAAGCCGCATATACACCGGCAGCCCCGGCGGTCAGAAAAAATTCCGGGTCCTTCTCCTGGTTGCGTCCCATTGTGCTTACTGCCAGGCCGAAATCTGCGACGGCCCGCATTGTTATGGAGGCGTCCAGGAAGACCACACTGTGCATATCCTGAATGCCGCTCTCAGCTATCTGCCTGGTTATAAACGCTTTCTTTTCTTCTTCAGCCTCCGCAAACGGAACAACACACGGGACGAGCGCAACTTTTCCCAGCGCTGTCCGGGTATGGTGGCTCAAGCCCTTGTGCCTTTCCCTCGGATCCGCAAAACTGACCCGCGGCACAGCCACGGCACGGCCGCCCAGCACTCCCGCCGCATTAACCAGTTCCCCCTGTTCAAGACCGGTATGGCCGAACTCGGATTCGGTCCCCACTATGCCGGGTCCCATCGAAGCAATGATTATGTCCGCTCCGGCTGCTTTTGCCGCCAATAGGCCGCTGTATATATTTACAGCCTCGATATCTCCCCCGAAGGCATGTCCGCAGGTAACAGTGGAGGACAGCAGGCCTTTTTCTTTAAGATCAGTTACCTGGCGGCTAAAGGCGATAGGCAGGGAAGCCCCGTCAGTCATCATGTAGACAAGCTTAACTCTGTCCCCGCAAAGTCTGGCGACTACAGCCGCTATCGGCCCGAGCATGCTGTGCAAAGAGCAGATAATTACGGGAGTTCCGCCAAGTGACGCAGTTTTTCTGAAAAGGTAATTCAGGGGGTGTTCTTTTTCCTCTATTGATAAAACTTTTACCTGGGAGGGCGTGTAACGGACTTTCATGATATGGCCGTCCCCGGCGGCGTCTTTATTGGCGCAACCCGAAACAGCCATGACAAAGTGGGTTCCGCCCGTACCCAGCCCCCTGGAAACCGCCGTTGTGTTTAAAACAACCAGGTCTCCGGGCTGAACCGGTCCGGTCAGGTCCTGATAGTTGACCGCCCGTTCCAGTCTTCCTTCGACTTCGACTGTCAATTCACAAATTCCCGGCCTTACCCGAAGAATTTTTTTTACTGTGCCCGAACGTATCCGGATCACCTGTCGCAACGCCCCAATCGGTCAAGGTAATTAAGCAAACGGTTGTCTGAAATTATTTTTGTTATTGAATACCTTTCAGATAAAAGATGAAACACCGCCAGGACTAGCAAATAACCCAGCAGGGCGGGTTTATCCAGTACCCACATCGCGGTTATCCCCAGTACCGCTCCCAGGGCATTGGATCCCGAATCACCCAACATCGCTTTTGCCTTGAGATCTGTATTAAGATAGGCAAGCAGTCCGCCAAACAGGGCAATTAAAAAAAACAGGTTATCCTGCTTCCAGCCCAGCGCAAGCAGAAAAGCCGCGATTAGGATAAATCCCTTGCCCGCCCTGCCCGGTCTTAGATCTAAAAGGTTGATCGTGTTGGCGGACATCGCAATAACCAGGGCGTAAGCAAACGCCCACCATGAAAAATCAAACGTCAGGGCCGCCAGCAGTGAAACCACAGCGCCGCCCAGGGCTTTCAAGGCGCCGGTATTAAGCTCTTTTTTAAAAAGCAAAACTTTAAAATGCCCCGCCAGACCGCCCACTTCCCTGGAGCCCCAGACATCGTCAATAAAACCAAGGAAGGCGAAAGAAGTTACAATTATAAAGTAGATCAGTGCGTCCTTAGTGTTATTAAACAATAACAGGTACATAAAAGCAATAAACGGGCTGATTAGAAAAAAAATTAATCCCGCAGCGGCGGGAATACTCTGACCCGAATAGTTGGGCCTTAAAAATCCTGCTTTGCAAATCATTTTGAGTAAAACTGGCAAAAGCAAACAGGTAAATATAACGCCGGTTAAAAATGAGGACAAGTATGCCCAATATAAGGAAGCCGTCAACATTCTGCGCCTCTTTTTCGCCGGCCGATGCCTGCCAGTACCAGGGCTACATGCCAGAACTGCTTCCCGCGGTGCATAAACCCTTTCCAGTTCTGGCCTGTTTCATTATGGCGCATGTTCACAGGCACTTCAAGTATCCTGAAACCCTGTTTTGCAGCAGTGATCGTCATACTGACCTCGACACCAAATCCCGCCGCAAAAGGCGCTGTTTTTTCCGCCACCTGCCGTGTCATTGCACGCTGTCCGGACAGCGGAGATTCCATCACCAAACCCGTATGGCGCCTGATGCCTTCCCTGGCCAGCCCTTTTACCAAACCGAAGCCGCCTTTACGCTTACTTTTTGGAAAACGGGCAATGGTCATATCGGCGATATCGTTCATTACAGGGTCAATCAAACGTTTTGCCTCGGCTGCGCTTGAACCAAGGTCGGCGTCTAAAAAAACGATGATTTCCGCTGTCAGTTCCTTTATCCCACAGTTTAAGGCCTCTCCTTTGCCTGAATTGGCAGGCAAAGATATAACATTAGCCCCGGCAAGGCGGGCTTTTATTGCTGTGTCATCAGCCGAACCATCGTCTATTACAAGGACTCCGTTAATTTCAGGCAGATCAAGGATTGCGCTGACAGTATCCGAAATCCTTTCTTCCTCATTGTATGCAGGGATTAAAACCTCAACTGTTTTACCTGACGGCATCCTTTACTCCAAGCTCAACGCCGGAACTAACTTTTGCGCAGTCGGCTTTATTCCGTAATGACCCGCTTGGCCTGCTATGGCCATAACAAGAGCAGCCTGTCCGGAAACGGTATCAATATCGTCCACAGTGCTGATTCTCTTTTTTTGGTATTCTTTCATATATGAATAAGCAGTTGTAGTTTCTTCAACTCCGTAAACCGGTATCTGCCCGGCCAGCAGCAGATCGATCATCAAAAGGTCGACCGAACTGTTTTTATCAATCTCGTGTTCCTGGCTGCCGCCGGCAATAATTACTCCGTTTAATGGTTTTCCATACTCTCCGGATACTTTTAACAATCCTGCTTTCACAAGGGAATCAATCTCTTCAGGATTGCCGGCTCCAAGCAGCCCCCCGACAATGGCGCCGGCCAGGCGGGCAGCCAGCTGATTCTCGTTTAAGTTCCCCCAACCCTTTTGCCCTTTAAGCAGTTCTTTATTAGCCGGTTCGTTCAGATCCCCGATTAAAGTGGTTACCGACGACACCTCTGCGCCGGAAAGCTGGACGGCCTCAATTATGTTGTTCGAAAAACTGTAATTGTTAGTTTCAATAATGGCCAACTTGTACCCCTGAAGGCGTCCTTTGACCAGAAGAGGCAGAACCTGTTTTTCAAAATCTCCCTGAGCTTTATAATTTAACTTGAGCGAGGATAATTCGTTTTCCACCATCTCATTTTTTTTGCGCAGCTGTTCTATTTGAACCTCAAGCCGGTCAGTAAGCTCCTTCTGCCTGCTGACTACAATATCGCTTTTTAAGAAAATCCCACCAACCAGTATTCCCAGCCCCAGAGCTAAAAAAACCGCTACCAGGGAAGCAATATGGTATCTGAAATCAATAATCATTGCTAAATCCCCAGGAACAGTTTAAACTGCAGGTAAACAAGGCGCAACAGTTCCCTCGTAACGGGTGAAACAAATACGATGACACCCAAAGGCAGCAATGCCGCCAAAACTATTTGAGCGAGGTAACGGGCTTTTATCCGTCCCCTGTATAATTTACTGACTCCCTTGGCATCGACTAAAATTGAGCCGATTTTCATTCTGACTAAAAGTGTGCTTGCCATTCCGTGACGGCCCTTTTCTAAAAATTCTTCAACACTGGAATGTGTTCCTACCGCCACAATGAGCTCGGCCCTTTGCTCGTAAGCTAAAAGCATGGCTATGTCCTCGCTCGTTCCCGGAATAGCGAAAGTCCTGGCCGGCAGACCAAGGTTTTTGATTCTTTCAAGGCCGGGCGCCCGCCCGTTTGGATAGGCGTGCACGATCAGTTCCGCCCCGGAAAAGAGGGTATCGTTACTGACGCTGTCCATATCTCCGATAATAATGTCCGGCTTATAGCCAAACTCCCAGAGTGCGTCCGCCCCCCCGTCCACACCGATCAGGACGGGTTTAACCTCACGGATATATGACCTGACGGCCTCCAGGTCTTCTTTATAATTTTGTCCGCGCACCACCACTAAAACGTGTTTGCCCTTTAAAACAGTGCTTATCGTAGGGATATTATACTCGCCGGCGACCATTCCCAACTCGTTTTTGGCGTGCTCGATCGTATTCTCCACGAAATTGGAAAATACTTTGTTCATATTTAGATTTGCCTGGGCCATTTTCTCCCGGATGTCTTCGATTTCCAGAGACTTGCTGTTTCCTATATATTTCCCGTCAGCATATATGTCATTGTCAATTATTTCAATAACCTGGCCTTCCTCAACACCCATAACATTCTCGCCGGCTGCATCCAGTAGCGATAGACCCGACTGGACAAGTAAAAGCGGTCCCGGATTCGGGTAATAACCGGTTATCGAAGAAGCGGCGTTGATAACGGCTTTTGGCCGTGCAGCTACTAAAGATTGAGCGGCCAAATTATCCAAGTCGCTATGATTAATTATTGCAATTTCACCAGGCATCAGACGTTTGACCAGGTCTTTTGTCCGGCGGTCAACTCTAGCTGTACCCTTAATGTACATTGCAACACCCCAAAAATTTATGCCAGGAGCTAACTTGCTTTGGATTCAATCCTCAATTTGTCGGCTATCATGGCAATAAATTCAGAATTGGTTGGTTTGCCTCTTTCCAGATTAATAGTGTATCCAAAAAATTTGGTCATCATTTCTACATTTCCGCGATCCCAGGAAAGTTCTATCGCATGCCGGATGGCTCTTTCAACCCTGCTGGGAGTTGTCTGGTATTTCTGTGCGATCATGGGGTATAATTCCTTTGTAATTGCGCCAAGTAAGTTAATTTCGTTAATCACCATCAAGATTGCGTCTCTTAAATAATGATACCCCTTTATATGCGCAGGGACACCCATTTCATGAATAATATTTGTCACGGCGATATCAAGATTTCTTGGTTTGACCGTGGAGATGTACTGGGATAAATTAAGCCCGCCTGCTAACTGGCGAATACGTGTGGCCAGAACTAAAAAATCAAAGGGTTTAAGCAGGTAGTAATCCGCTCCAAGTTCCATAGCCCGCTGGGTAAATGCCTCCTGGCCAAACGCTGTAAGAATGATTACCTTCGGTTTCGTATTTGAAGCCCCACCGGCAGCCAGTTTTTCTAATACGCCGATTCCATCAAGGTGAGGCATTATGACATCTAAAACAACTACATCCGGACTTTGCTCCTCAATTTGGTGAAGTGTCTCGAGCCCGTTGTATGCAATTCCGGTAAGTATGAAATCTTCTTGCTGATTCATGTAGCTTTTCAGTAGCTCGCAAAATTCCTTGTTATCATCAGCGATAAGTACTTTGACTTTCTTGTTACTCATACTTTTTACGCGGCCTCCTTTTCTTTTTTCCCCCAGGTATTTATATCCATTTGATTCGACGGCGAACTTTAAAACTCCTGCAGGGTTTTAAAATGTACTTTTATATTACAATATCTCTCATTTGAGATCAGGCAGGCTTCTGCAAATCGCTATTTAAAAGGAAAAAGCCGGCTTCACGGAGCATCCATTCAGCCGGCACGCCAAAACCTCGTTTGGGATCATTGATAAAAACGTGAGTCACGGCGCCTATAAATTTTCCGTTTTGGATTATCGGGCTTCCGCTCATACCCTGGACAATGCCGCCTGTTTTGCTGATTAACTTTTCATCAGTGACCCTGATAACCAGTCCCTTTCCGCCCGCCCTGTTGTGTAAAATAATTTTTTGAATTTCAATGTTAAAACATTCTATTTTATCCCCTTTAAGAACTGTCAGAATCTGCGCCGGGCCTTCCTTTATTTCATAACACATAGCCACAGGCAAGGGTTCTTTATAGAAGAACTTGTCCGGCGGTTTCCTAAGCTTTCCAAAGATGCCGACGCTGGTATTTTTGGTTATTTCCCCGAGCAGTTCGGGCTTGCCCCTGTAAAATCCTACTTTTTCCCCGGGTTTACCTGCTTTTCCCGGATAAACTCCCTGAACTACGGCATTTGTTATCTGGCCTTCGGTGAGATTAATCTTTTTGCTTGTATCCGCATCCGTGACCATATGTCCCAGTGCCCCGTATTTGTTTGTCTTTGGCTCATAGAAGGTAAGCGTACCCATCCCGGCGGCGCTGTTGCGAACAAACAAGCCTATCCTGTACCTTCCTGTTTCCCTGCAGTATAATGGTGAAAGGGAGATCCTCATGTCTCGTTTTCCCCGTTTTACTTCGAGGTTGATCAGAGTCTTTTTATTTCCCAAATTATCAATCTCATCCTGCAAAAGCTTGTCGTTTCTTACTTCCTTCCCATTTATTTTAACTATTACATCGCCCGGTAAAATACCTGCTTTTTCGGCAGGGTTATATTTAAATCCCCGCGAGCCCCCTATGGGCGTGTAACCTGCTACTATGACTCCTTCAGAATGCAGGAAGATCCCTATCGAATGCCCCCCGACCATAACTTTTACCGGATCTACCACATTGACTGAAACCTGCCGGAAGGGTATTAAACCGAACAATTTTATCTTCATCTTAATTGGGCCGGAACTCGAAGCTACCGGAATACCGCTTTGCAAAAACAATTTTTCATTGTTTTCACTGCTGTAGACCTGCATCGCAGGGTTTCGGCCATATTTGTAGCCGGCCAACTGAGGCAGCAGAGGATCCCCTACATTAATGTTTTGTTTTACCGGAAGCAACGCCAAGTCCTTTACCGCTGCCGTATATAAAAGCAGAACAACAAACAGCATGAGAAAATTTTTGAGATAATTTGGTTTCAGGCAGCACCCCTCCTTTATTATTCCTCTTTGCCAGCAATCACAAAAATAATCTTAAAAACCAGAGATATACATTAAAACAACTAAATATTTTGCGCATTCTTAAGTTAACCTTTATAAATAGCTAATATACTGCCTAAATGTACCGTTATTTACAGCTATAGCGCTATTTTGACTGCATTCTTATTAATTTAAAAAAAATAAACTCCCGTAAAAACAAAAAAATCCCGTTTTACGGGAGTTATTATTTAACAATTGTGTCAATTGGGGTCAGGCTTGACTTATTTAAATAATTGACTTATTGAAGAAGAAAAAACAAGAAAAATCGTTTGTTTTATTTTGAAAATCATTAGCAAAGGGAACTCAATGCCTTAAGTACAGGATTTTAAGGATACCTTGACTTGGAAAGAGCGGCTGGATCGTGGGTGGCCAAGACGCGGGTTTTGTCTGCTTTTACTATATTAGAAATGAAAGCGATGCTTCTCCAGGTCGCCTGGCAATCCATGAAATGGCCCGTCATTGTATAGGGTGTGCGTTTTACGGGATTTCCCGTCAGATTATCCTGAACCATCACAGCATCGCCGCAGATGATATAAGGGCCGTTTTCTGTTTCTACAACAACAGACATACTCCCCGGAGTATGTCCAGGCGTTGGAACCATGATGACCTGATCAACAATTTTATGTGGAACCAGGTCAATAGTCCTCATCCTGGGAATAGATTTTGTATACCAGGGTGTCAGGCCGATATTCCAATGCTCGTAATAAAAATAATGAGGCGGCAGAGGCATCAGCGCATAGGTCAGTTCCTCTTTCGCCACATAAATTTCAGCGTTTTTGTATTTGTCCAGGTGGTAGGCATGATCCCAGTGAAGATGTGTAAGCAGAATAATGTCTATTTCCTCGGGTTTAGCACCTATTTTCTCCAGAGCGGCCATAGACTGGCCCGGAGTTACCCGGCAGTTCGTTTCGTCATGCCACATGTCTGCGTGCTCCTGATCCGACACGCCTGGATCAACCAGGATCTTTTTTTCGGCTCCTTCAATATAATAACAGAGTAACTTGGCTTTCCAGGGAACGCCCATTCCCTCTTTTTCCATGGACATACCTTGATCAACAACGGCGTCCCCGAGATCTAACGGGTAAATGGTAAGCCTGCTCATTCTTTTTCAACCGGCGTTTCCATAGTTCCAATGACACCGCTTTCTGCCAGTGACCGCATTTCGTCATCCGTCATCCCCAGCATTTCAGAAAGAACTTCCCTGGTATGCTGGCCTAGAACCGGGGCCGGCTTTTCAATCCGGCAGAGTGTTTTGGAAAACTTAATCGGAAAACCGGCCGTTAAAAATTTTCCGGCAACCGGGTGTTCAACTTCCAAAACCATATCCTGTCCCCACATATAAGGGTGTTCAATTAGTTCTTTGACAGTATTGACGCGGCCGCAGGGAATTCCTTTCTCTTCAAACAGCCTTACCCAGTAAACGCTTGTATTTGTAAGAAAAATATTCCCGAGTATCTCATCCAAATCATATTTATTCTGGACACGCAGTATGTTCGTGGCAAAACGCGGGTCAGTGATTAAGTCTTCCCTTCCCAGACATTTGCACAACATGGAAAACAGTTTGTCGTTTCCTGCAGCCATAACAATTGTAGAATCAGAGGTTTTATAAGAAGCAAAGGGAGCCAGCGAATGGTGTTTGTTGCCAATCCTTAAGGGGATTTTGTTAGTAACTTTATATTGACTGAGGTAGTTCCCCATAAAAGCCACCAAACAGTCAAGCATGGCCACATCAACCTGTTGGCCGCCCTGGCCTCTTTCACGGCCATAAAGGGCTGCAATTACACCGATGGCCGTATAAAGACCTGCGCCAATATCACCAATGGAGATTCCGGAACGCAGAGGTTCTCCTCCCTCAGGACCAGTCAGGCTCATTACGCCTCCAATTGCCTGCACAATAATATCATATGCCGCTCTTTCCTTGAAAGGGCCTGTGCTTCCAAACCCCGAGAGAGATGCATGTATTATATTGGGATTGATTCCAGACATTTTTTCAAAGCCAATATCCAGCTTCTCCATAATTCCTGTTCGAAAGTTTTCAACTACTACGTCGCTGTGTTTGACCATTTCAAGGAAAATTTCTTTGCCCTGTTCTTTTTTCAGATCTAGAGTGATGCTTTTCTTCTGGTTGTTGTAGCTCATGAAATAGGCGCTTTCACCGTGAACATAAGGAGTAAAAGCACGGCTGTCGTCCCCCTTGCCGGGGATTTCTATCTTAATAACCTCTGCTCCCAGGTTGGCCAGAATGGCTGTACAGTAAGGGCCTGACAGTATACGTGTTAAGTCAAGTACGCGAACGCCATCCAATGGTTTGGCCGCCAAACATAATCCCCTCCGCTTTTGTCAAATATTTTTGTCTAATTAGAAGTTCTATTTCTGATTATATAACTAAATAAATAACCATATTTTCTTTATGTAGGATAACATAACGTTTCACTCCTGTCAAGAATTCAAATATTTTCTTTCCAAATATATCAAGTTGCTATAAAGAAGCGGCAATAATGTTTGAACTTTCAATTATAATAAACATTGACAATACTTTCTGATTTTTATATTATTTAGCTGCCAACTGAAGAATTTAAAGAGGTGGGTAAGATGAACAGCCCTGAAAAAGAAAATGCAAAAAGAATTGAACATGATCTTATTGGTAAAAGGAGAGTGCCAAATGATGTTTACTGGGGAGTTTATACTTTACGCGCCCAGGAAAATTTTGCCGTTTCCGGATACAGGCTTCATCCTGAATTTGTTCGCGCCATCTGTCATGTAAAAAAGGCCTGCGCTCAAGTAAACATGAAACTGGGTTATTTGGATAGAAAGATTGGCGAAGCGATAATACAGGCCAGTGATGATATCATCAATGGAAGCCTGCTTGATCAGTTTCTTGTTGATGTATTTCAGGGCGGGGCCGGAACTTCGACAAATATGAACACCAACGAAGTTATTGCCAACCGCGCTCTAGAAATATTAGGAGAAGAAAAAGGAAATTATCAGATTATTCATCCCAACGATCATGTAAACTTACACCAGTCAACTAACGACACTATTCCTACAGCAATCAGAATTGCAATGATTGTCCTTTTCCGCAACCTGCCGATAGCTGTTACAGAGTTGATTAATGCGCTTCAGGACAAGAGCAGGGAATTCGAAGGCATCCTGAAAATGGGCAGAACACAGCACCAGGAAGCGGTCCCTTTAACCCTTGGGGATGAATTCAGCGCCTATGCCGCAGTTATTAAACGGGACAGGGCAAGGTTCTTGGAATGCGAGGACGCTTTAAACCGCGTAAATCTGGGAGGAACAGCAATCGGCACCGGAATAACGGCGCCCAAGGGATTTGGACGCATGGCGGTGGAAAGGATTAATAAAAATACCGGCCTCGGGCTTGTCCCGGCGGGTAATTTGATTGACGCAACCCAGAACCTTGACTCCTTTGCGCTAGTATCCGGCATGTTGAAGATACATGCCGCAAACCTATCCAAAATCACAAGCGACCTGATGATGCTGAATTCAGGGCCGCGGGCCGGAATTGCTGAAATAATGCTGCCGGAAGTCCAAGCCGGTTCATCAATCATGCCCGGCAAGGTCAACCCGGTAATTGCGGAGATGGTCGAGCAGGTAGCCATGAGGGTTATTGCCAACGATTATGTCGTTTGCGAGGTTATCCGCCGCGGCCGCCTTGAATTAAACGCCTTCCTGCCCCTTCTTTCCCATGGCTTGTTTGAATCAATATCGATTCTGGAAAAAGCTGATCATTTATTCGCATCAAGATGTATCCGGGGTATTACAGCAAACGAAAAGGCCTGCCGGGATCAAATGGTAGCAAGCTGGAAAAACTGGGGTTTGACCGCTCTTGTTCCTCACCTCGGTTATGCCAGGTGCACTGAACTGGCCACACGGGCAAAGCAAATGGGTACCACCCCAAGAGAAATAATCCTCAGCGAAGGAATTTACACTGAGGATGAACTTGATCAGATACTTTTTGACGAACAATGCTTTAAAAGAATCTAACAGTTAATAAATATTGAACATAAAGAGGGGAAGTTGCTTATTAAAGCAATGTTCCCCTTCCGTCTAAAACAAGCAGGCCATTTTCATAAACAACTACCGGGTTGAGGTCAAGTTCCTTAATTTCTGCGTTTTTCTCAATCAGTTTGGATACTTTTAAAAGCACGTCTACCAGTGTCTCACGATCCGCCGGGGGGTTCCCCCTGTAGCCTTCCAAGAGAATATTCCCCTTCACTGACCCAAGCATGTCAAAGGCATCTTTCCTTGTAATGGGAATCAACCTAAAGGTCACGTCTTCAAAAATTTCCGCAAAGACTCCCCCAAGACCGAACATGATTACCTTGCCAAAATGATTGTCGGTAGTCACGCCGATGATCACTTCCGTTCCGGCGCTTGCCATGGGCTGTACGGTTACGCTTATCTCCGGCTCCTGATCGGCGACTGCCGCCCTGATTTCGCGAAAAGCCGCCCTGACCGAGTTTCCATCAGGCAGGTTAAGTTTTACTCCTCCGCAATCTGATTTGTGGGTATAGGCAATAGAATGAATCTTAAGAACTGCCGGGTAGCCGAACTTTTCGGCCAGTTGGACCGCCTGGTCTTCATTATGCGCTACCTCGCAGGGGGTAACCGCTACTCCGTTTATGGCAAGAAGCCGTTTGACCTCATCCTCGAAAAGCAGCTTTCTCCCGTCAGATTTAACCTTATCTAGAATTTCTTTTACCTGCACTTTAAACACCTCCTGCGTTTATCCTTGGGTCTGACTGGAAATTATTTGTTTGTACTCGTATAATGCGTAAACTGCCCGGGCTGCCTCTCTTGCGTTAATATATAAAGGAACGCCTTCTTTTTGCAGTATCTCCCTGTCTTTAGCAGAATCCCCGACAGTGGAAACGTAATAGGCCAAGGCCGGCTTATTCCATTTTTTCCGCACATCAATGATTTCCTGTGAAGGAAAACGCCAGTTCTTATGCAGGCAATAGATAGCCATCATAATATCCACCGAAGGATCACCCAGGACAGCATCGGCAATTCTGCCGTATGTGAGGGCAGGAAACCCAAGTCCTGCCGCATCCAACGGGTTTTTCAGGACAACAGGCGGGTTTTGGCCGATAACGTCCCGGACTTTTTGATATGTTTCCGGCGCATACTTTGGCAGTTCACAGCCTAGCTGTAGCATGTAGTCGGCCGCCACTATACTTGGTCCTGCCGTATGAGTTAAGACTCCGACTCTTTTTCCCTCCGGCAACTGCGAAAGTGAAAGAGCCTTACAGCATGCGACCAGTTCTTCTACTGTATCAGCAACTATCGCTCCGTTTTGCTTTAAAATATCCTTGTAAAGTCTGTATGGTCCCGCCAAACTGCCCGTGTGCGTCATGGCCATGTAGTCCGATTCCTTTGTCCGGCCAGCTTTAAAAACAACAACAGGTTTCTTCAGGCAGATTTCCCTGATCAGTTTGACAAATTTTAAAGCATCCTCGGAGCCCTCCATAAATACACCGATAACCCTTGTGGCAGGATCATCCCCCAGGTAGGTTAAATAGTCGGAGAACTCGAGCGCTGCCCGGTTCCCGACCCCGATCCACTTATTCATACCCATCATCTCGTCGAGGGCTTTTTGCATGATTGTCAGGCCCATGCCGCCACTTTGAGAAATAATTGATACCCCGCCCTTGATTAACCTCAAGGGATAAAAGGTGGCGTAAAAATTTCCGTCATCGTTGATGAATCCGAGAGTGTTGGGGCCGATCAGGGGGATACCGAGTTCATTCGCTCTTTCAGTAAGTTTGTTTTCAAGTTTTACTCCTTCGGCGCCCACTTCCCCGAACCCGCCTGCAATGCTGAGAATCCCTTTGACTCCGCACTGTGCACATTCCTCCAGAACGTTCACAGTGCTTAACTGGTTCAGCGCGATTACCGCCACATCAACGGGGCCGGGGACTTTATCCAGGCTGGGGTACACGTCATATCCCAGGATATTCTTGAGTTTTGGATGTATCGGATATAAGGGCCCCTTAAACCCGCCGTATACTATACTTTCAAAAATATTAAATCCGACCTTTTCCGGGTCGGCGACTGCTCCTAAAACAGCGGCGCTGCGGGGATAAAAAAGCGGATGAAGATCTTTTTTCATGCGGCTTCCTCCATTCACAACTGCATTATTTGAACAAATAGTCATAATATTGCTTTATTTTATACTAGATGAATTATTGTAATTTCTTTGCGAATAAAAAAGGGGGCTTTTTTCAAAACCCCCTTTTTTTATCAAGCCATTTTTAGAAGTCAGGAGTTAAAACAACTCTCTTCAATAGTTTGCCGGCGTGGGTTTCTTCGAAACCGGCGGCGATCTGGCTCATCGGCCGTACGTCTACGAATGGTTCAACCTTGATTTTTCCATCCAGAACCATTTTCAGGACTTCGGGATAATACTTGGGCAGGCAACCCCATGTCCCTTCGATTTCGGCGTCAAAAGCCATCAACCGGGAAAGCATGTATTCAACCTTATGCATGCCGAATCCGACAACCATCATTTTGCCCACAAAGGAAAGGAAATTCAGGGCAATTTCCTGGCCGATCTTTGTCCCGGTGGACTCGAAGATTTTCCACCCTACGTTGGGAGGAAGACCATTTTCTTTGCAGTAAGCACGAAACTCTGCAGTAATGGCCTTCATGTCTTTGTCCTGCGTGCTGATTGCACAAGTTGCGCCGAAACTTAAAGAACGCTCCAGCTTTTCCTTGTTGCGGGCAATGGCTACTACCGCCTTGGCGCCCATGGCGCCTGCAATCTGGGTCAAGTAGGCGCCGATTCCGCCCGTTGCGCCGGTTATCATTACAAGGTCCCCTTCCTTAACACCGGCTTTAATTAAAGCCTGGTAGGGGGAGGTAATCGCGTCCGCTACTACTGCCAGCCACTCCAAAGGCATGCCTTTTCTGTCTTCGACTACGCAAAGGTCCTCTGCGGGAACGGGGATATGGCTGGAGAAGCCGCCGTACATACCCAGACTGTTGCCGGGCATTTTCTGCGCCAGGCAGCGGTTGCCCCTGCCGGAAGCGCAGATTGCGCATTTGTTGCAGGGCATGACTGCCGGAATGATAACTTCCTTGCCAACCAGATTATCTGGTCCTGCAACAACCGTGCCGCTGATCTCGTGTCCGAGGGTCAGAGGGGGCTTGTTGACGGTTGGTACGCCATCATAAAAATAGCCAACGTCAGTGTGACAAACACCACAGGCTGCGACTTTCACCAACGCTTCGTCCGGCTGCAGCTCCGGAACGTCAATGCTCGTCTTCAGTAATTTACCGGGTTCAATCATTTGCCATGTGTCAATCTTTGAAGGTACACCCATTATGTAATTTCCTCCTTATAACTTTTTTATCTTTGCTACTTAAAACTCAAAGCCAACCGCTTTTTTGCGGTTTATTTGCCCTGCCAGACTGGGCGCCTTTTTTCCATAAAGGCCTTTAGCCCTTCCTGCGCATCGGCGGTGGCCATCATTTCCTTAAGATAAATGCGGTCTATATCCTTGATGCCCTCTGCAAAACCCTTCCCCATGCCGGTCCTGGCGGCTTTTTTGGTCATGGCCAGGACAACCGGGCTAAGCGCGGTAAACTTCTTTAAATATTCCATGGCGCTTTCTTTGAAATTATCCGCCGGAAGGACTTTATTGACTATACCAAACTTCTCGGCCTGTTCGGCGCCGATTACGTCTCCGCTTAAGAGAAGATCCATGGCCCTCGGCCAGGAACAAAGCTTGGGCAACACGAAACAAGCGACAGGCGGGAACACGCCAACCTGGATTTCAGGCTGGCCGAGTTTGGCTTTCTCCGATGCGATAACCATGTCGCAGAAAATGACAACTTCGCAGCCGCCGCCGAGCGCGGCGCCGTTGACCAGGCAAACGATCGGTTTTTCCACTGCGTCCATGGCCAGGAAAAGGCGGTCAAAAACGTCGATCATGCTGTCCACCTTGTCAGGGGTATGGTCGGCGACATCTACGCCCGCCGAGAATGCTTTTCCTTCGGCATCCAGGATTACTATGCTGCCCGGCTCATCTTTTACCCATTTAAAGGCCTCGACCATTTCTTCCATCATGGGAATTGTTAAAACATTTAGCGGGGGGCGGGCAAGCGTTATCGTAATAACACCGTTCTTACTCCCGACTTTAAGAGTTTTAAAAGCCAAAATTATTTCACCCCTTATAACTGGAGTAGTTAAAATTCACCGAATAAACCAGGAATACCAGGCACTGGACATAAATCAGCGCCTGGTATCCCATTAACTATCGCTATTTGCCTTCCAAACGGGGACCTAAAACGGCGTCGACCAGTTCCTGATCGAACGGATGTCCCTCATTACCCAGCTGTCTGTACTTGATGAAGTCAATGACATCTTTGCCGGTGAGTTTCTTGGTATTGAAAGCGTTGAATCCGAGGTAAGCTTCGCCCATCATGTTAGCTAACAGCCAATGACGGTTGGGCAGCTTGGCCTGATCCCAGAAGAACTTCTTCTTGGCCCGGACACCGTCGATGGACATCATCAGGCAGTGGGGGAAGAGGTTGGTGAAGGTCCAGAGCAACTTGTCGACTTCGGCGTCTAAGAGCGAGAAGTCAACCGTACATTCCTTGACAAGAGCTCTTCCCTCGGCAAGAGCAGCGCCCGTCTTGTTTTCGCCGTAGACGATCTGGCCGCCGTCGATGTACTTGTCTGTAATTACGTTGGGGTTGGGAATCCACTCGTCGCCCTTCTTTAATACGGGGACGGCCTTGGTGATCATACCCCAGTCAACAGCCTTGTAGGCGCTGATCATCTGGCAGGAAATACAACTAAACATTCCCCGCTCAGCTCCAATGTACCAGGGCAGGAAGTCTGATGCGCCGCCAACCGGGGCGGAACCGTGTCTCGGACCGGCCTGACCGAAGATAGCCATGTCTGAGGATACTGCCAGGTCACAGGCGCCGCCGATTTCCTGGCCGCCGGCCACACGCATGCCGTTTACCCTGCAGATAACCGGCTTTTTGCAGTTCAGGATGGCGTCAACCATACCGTTGAAGAGATCCATGTATAGACCGTATTCTAGAGTCATGGAATAATACTCGGAATATTCCTTTGTGTTACCGCCGGTGCAGAAGGCGTTGCTGCCGACTGCCGTGAAGACCGCGGCAACTACCGTGCGGTCCATGGAAGCCTTATGGAAACCGGCGATAACTCCCTTGACCATTTCCGTGGTGTAGGAGTTGAACTGCGCAGGGTTGTTCAGGGTTATCCAGGCGCTGTTTACGCCTTCTACCGGGTTGCCCTTCGGATCGATAATGGGCTTTAACTCGTAAATTACACAGGGCGCTTCGGTACCAAACCATTGATCGGTGAAGATATTGTGGTCTTTTGCGCCTGATTCGCGCGGCCATTTGTTAATATCCATTAGCTACTACTCCCCCTTATATTTTTTAAATTTTATATGGTTGTATTATAAAATCCCGTGTACAAGCATGTCAATAGTAAATAACTTTTTCTAATTGCCATTGTGCAGCTATACGGCAAACAAAATATTCTATTCGGCAGCTACAAACTCATGGGCTATCTGGCCGTTTTCATAATTGACCACAACCGGTTTTACGGTCATGCCAACTTTGATATCCGTACCCTGCATAGAACTGACCAGCCGCCCGAACATCCTGAAGCCGTCGAAATCCACCACCGCCAGCAGGTAGGGCAGATCGCCCTCAAAGCCGGTAGGGGCATATTTGACGTTTGTAAAAGTAACCAGCTTGCCCTTGTCAGGAACCTTGACCCATTCTAAAGAGCCGCTTAAGCAACCCGGGCAATCCATCCTAGGAGGAAAATAGGTCTTGTCGCACTTGGGGCAATGGGTTGTGAATACTTCGCCACTTTCCAGCTTATCGACGTACTCGCCTACTTTTGTAATTGCGGTAAAGCTCTTCCGTCCAAACTTTTCAAACCCCACGTTGTTCTACCTCCCCAATATTAAAACGTTCCCGTAGATACCTACACCGCCGATATTGTGAACGAGGCCGATTTCAGCATTCGGCACCTGGATGGCGCCCGCCTCTCCGCGTAGCTGCAGGACAATCGTCCTTAGCTGCGAACCGCCTGTAGCGCCGATCGGATGCCCTTTGGACAGCAGCCCGCCGTCTACGTTAACCGGAATTTTGCCTTCGAGATATGTTTCTTTATCGCGGATCAGCTGAGGGCCTTCTCCTGGTTTGGCAAAGCCAAGAGCCTCGTAGGCCAGAATTTCCGCAATGGTGAAGCAGTCGTGAACTTCGGCCACGTCAATATCCTGCGGCCCTACGCCGGCCATGGCGTAGGCCTTTTCTCCGGCTATGCGCGCGCAATCCAGGCCCCTCATATGTTCCCTGCTGGCCAGGTTCATCGGCGCGTTGGCTGAACCGACACCCATAACCCAAACCGGCTTCTTGCTGAGTTCCTTGGCCCTGTCAGCCGAGGCTAAGATAACACAGGAGGATCCGTCTGCATTTGCACAGCAGTCCATTACTTTTAAGGGACTGGAAACAAGACCCGCTTCCATCACCTGCTCAAAAGTGACCTTCTTACGGTAGACTGCCTTTTCATTTAACTGTCCGTATGTTGACGCTTTAACACGGACCAGGGCCAGATCCTCCGACTTCGTGCCAAAGTTGGCAAAATGCGCCTGGGCGTACATGGCATAATATGCGGGCATGGATGTCCCGTAAGGAGACTCCCACATTACGTCGGCGCCGCGCCCCATGCGCTCCTGGACATCCTGGGAGGTGATTTCGGACATCTTCTGGAATCCCAGGACACAAACAACATCGTAAACTCCGCTCTTGATAAATGAGTACGCGATAGCAAACCCTGTCGTACTTGAGGAACACAGGGATTCAACCATAAAGGCAGGCGACGGGTTTAGCCCCAGGTACTCATTAATTAAGCTCGAGGGTCAGGCATCGTCAAACCTCCTATAAGTACATTTATTTGCCTAAAGCATTACCATACCGCCGTCCACACAGATGGTCTGCCCGGTTACATATGATGATTCCTCAGAGGCTAAGAATGACACAACTGGTCCAATCTCCTCAGGCGGCGCCCACCTTCCCAGCGGAATGCGCTCCAGGTACTTGTCTTTAAAACGGGGATCGGTAGCGATTACCTTGGTCATATCAGTCTCCGCCATTGGGGAGATGCAGTTCACCCGGATGTTGTACCGGGCTAGTTCCTTAGCTGCAGATTTGGTTAAAGCGTGTACCCCTCCCTTTGCTGCTGTATAATTTACCTGTCCTATTGTGCCCATCAAGCCGGCTGAGGAAGTAACGTTGATAATGGAACCGGTCTTCCTTTCCAGCATTGTGTTGGCTACGGCCTGAATGCAGTAAAAAGTCCCCGTGAGATTGATCCGGATAATATCATCCCATACTTCTTCGGACATCTTAAGAAGCATGGCCGGCTTGCTTATTCCCGCATTGTTGAACAAGCCGTCGATCTTCCCGAAGGTGCTCATTGTCTGGTCAACCATAGCCTGCACCTCGGAGCGCTTGCCTACGTCAGCCTTGACAGCTATGACCTTGCGTCCAAGGTCCTTGCACGCTTTTACAATAGCGTCTTCTTCGGAAATTTTCCGGCTGACCAGGCACAGATCTGCTCCATCTTTGGCTAAAGAAATAGCTACTCCTTCGCCAATACCCATTCTTGCTCCGGTTACAACAATTACTTTTCCATCTAAGCGCACAATCTTTCCTCCTTGGTCTTTTTATTACCGTACCATTTTCTAACTTGATAAAAAGGGGACATCATCGCTGCCGCCCAAGGGCAGCTTCCCGTGTCCGGGTGAAACGGTTCTGCTGTCGCTTCTTCTACGCCGGTTTACATAGGCTTTCTTTAAATAAAGAACTGCGCGCTCAACCTTTCTTCCGGTTTCCTCCAGCGTGCTTTAAGTCAGCTATGCCCATAACTTCTTTATCTTTATCGAAGAAATCTATTAATTCGTCACGAAGCTATGTTTTTGAGGCGTCAACCTGAGAAAATCTTCCGTCGGGGGAAGTTCAACCGGGGGTATCGCTAACCTTAAGGCACATTACAGCAGCGGACCATCTAATTTCGGGCGTCCTTAAATCCCAGCCCTGATGTCTTTAGTTTCTCCTTGACGCTGTTCACTACCCCAGGCCTCGTTCTCTTAAAAAGAATGCCCCGGAAGGCCTGGTATCGTTTACGGCCGCTGCTTTTTGTTTACTGCGGCAACAATCTAAACTTTTTTCTCTTTCTACCTCTGCCGGTACCTGTTGTAAAAATCGCTACCCGCCTGCTGACTTAACCATCATGTTTAAAGGCGTTAAAAAGAACGCAGATGACTTTCCTCCGACGGGAAGGGTACGGTTTAGCCGAGGCGCAGACCTATGCCTTTTTTACTTGTGTCCTCTATAAAGATAGTAAAATATCTAAATATAAAAGAAAATCGCTAAAAAGAATGAGTAAGGATTTAAAAAAGGGCGAAAAAGGTAGTAACTCATTAGTGTTAGTCCATAAGCATGAAAAATGGTTGACAGTCGTGCGGACATGCGTTAGAATTCTTTTGGCGGAAAATATAAGTTTTTCAGCAGAAGGAGGCACATTGGTGGACACGGGGAAACCGAAACTTTTGATTATCTGCCGGGTAAGTCCCTCAGCCGTAATGCCAAAACAGTTGGAAACCAACCTGCGCCAAATACTGAAAAGATTCATCCAATCCTTCGATTTTTACTGGGTGGCGTTTATCCTGCTCAGGCATGACAAACTTCCCGTCTGCCTTGATGTTTATAAGAACTCGCATAAAAAGGACCATATCTGGGCCGCCCGCTGGCAGGACCTCTCCAGACACCTCTTTTTCCCGGACAGCCCGTTTGACTTAAGGGAATGGCTGAAATTATTCTCGCCGGCCGCCAAAACCACGCTGCCCGTGATGCTGCAGGTTGAGGAACCCAGCGGAACAATGGAAATTGTCATCTTTGACACCGACGCTGAAACTGCCCAACGCCTGCTCGTAAAAACAATGTCCCTGGGCAGGCATATGGCGGATATGATTCAGGAGTTTGTTTTCCGCAGTTCCCCAAAACGCACTCTTAGAAAATTAACAACCTGGCTGGAAATGGCCAGCACGATCAGTTCAACCCTGGATATCGGCCAGGCCCTGCATGTTGTCGCCCAACTGACGGCAGATCTTTTTTCCGCAAGAACTAGTCTCTTCCTCCTGGACGAAAATAAAAACCTTACTCCGGCGGTCGCCGTAGGAAGCTACGACCCTAAACTGCGCAACCAGTTTAGAGCTCTTTCAGGCCAAAAACCATACCCGGCCATCATCCAGGCAATCCAGACACAGCATCCGGTAATAATCACGCCTGAAAATATCTATAATTTGCTTCCGGCTGATATTATTGAGACCTTCAACTACCACTGGCTGATCGTGGTACCCATCCTGAACAAGGACAAAGCAATCGGGATAATGCAAGTTGACCGTCCGCGGGACAGCCGCCTGGAGGGCTTCGAAGACGAGGCCGCCGAAATTATTTTCGCCATCGCGCGCGTTACGGCCATAGCTATTGAAAACGCAAGGCTGATTGAAAAATTGGAGCAAAAAGAACTGCTCCTTCACAAGTTGGTCAATAAAATCATCACCGCCCAGGAGGATGAGCGCAAACATCTGGCTTCGGAGCTGCATGACAGCGTCATTCAGGCTTTAATTGCTATCTGGTACCGGCTGCAAAGGATTACTCCGACTTACAATTTACAGCCCGCTGATTGGTATGGAGAAATATCCAACCTGACCAATATTTTAGGAAATCAGATTCAGGATATAAGGCGGATTTTGTCAGGCTTAAGGCCGATGATCTTAGATAACTACGGACTTATACCGGCTATCAAGTCGTATACAAACGAAATTCAGGAAAAACACAATATCCCCATCGGCCTACATTTCAATCTCAATACGCCGAACGGTCATGACAGACCTCCCGAAGAAAGCATGGTTGGAATGGCGGCCAATCCGGGCGATAATCTGCGCCTGCCGCCCCAAACAGAAATAGCTCTGTTCAGAATTCTGCAGGAAGCGCTGACTAATATAATTAAACACGCAACTGCCACCAGCGTGGATGTTGAACTTATGGTCCGCAAAAAAGACATCCTGCTGACCATCAGGGATAACGGGACCGGTTTTAACCAGAGTTCGTTAGTTAACTCACAAAATTACAACCGCCTCGGCTTGGCCAGTATGCAGGAAAGAGCGCTCCTTTTAGGAGGAAATTGCATCATCGGCTCCCAGCCGGGAAAAGGAACCTGGATTTCAGTTAAAGTACCCTATACTTTGGATGTTGATGTTGAAGGGAGATTGTCTAATTGATACCAATTAAGTTGATGATCGTAGATGATCATGCGATGATCCGTGTCGGCCTGGCAACAATGCTGAGTGATTGCAAGGATATTTCCATTATCGGCAGCTGCTCCAGCAGCCAGGAAGCCGAACAGATGCTCCTTAACCAGAACGCCGATGTTATCCTGATGGACATAAAGATGCCGGACATCAGCGGTATTGAGGCCGCCAAGGAAATTCTGCGCAAAAAATCTCTGATTAAGATCGTCTTTCTGACTGTTTTTGAGGACGCCGAATTTGTGCGGCTGGCCCTGCAGTCCGGCGCCAATGGATATATCTTAAAGCATGTCTCCCGGGACAAACTCATTGAAACGATCAAGCGGGTACATCAGGGTGAGACCGTGATTGACCCGGCGGTACTGCACCAGATTATCAACGACTATGCAAAAACACCCGGAAATAATGAACAAAATTCAGCTCACCAGCGGGCCGAGCTTACACCCAGGGAACACGAAATTCTCCAATACCTGACCAGAGGCCTGACTAACAAAGAAATATCCACAGAGACACACCTGGCTGTCGATACCGTAAAAACCCACCTCCATAATATTTTTAGAAAATTGGGGGTAAAAAACCGGGCACAGGCCATTGCCCAAATAAGCAAAACCAAGGATAATCAGGCCGTCAACGGCAGTCTTTAGCTCAACCGGATTTTCTTCCATTACATACCCCTTTAATATTTCTTGTAATTCTTCAAAAACTGTATTTCTTTGTCCCCTACCGCCAATTTATTCTATCCCCCTGTCTTATAGAGCTTAAGTTTTCATATGAGAAATTCGATATTTAAGTATATAATACTTTTATTCCTATTTGACTTTTAGGATGTGATTCTTATTTACGCCTCAAAGCTTGGCCGGATTATGGTTATTGACGATGAACAAGACCTGATGACCGCTCTCTGCGATATGCTGGTAGGGCGCGGCTATGAGGCTCTCGGTTTTACTTCGGGCACAAAGGCCCTGGAGATTTTCAAAGAGCAGAAGTTCGATGTTGCGATCATCGATCTGGCCATGCCGGAGATGGATGGGGCCAAGCTTCTCAAAAGAATTCATGCCGTAGATAAAGACACAATCTGTATTTTGCTGACAGGCCAAAGTATGGTTAGCGCTGCAGTCGATTGCATGAAAAAAGGCGCTTTTGACTATATTTTAAAACCTTTCAAGCTAAACTCTCTTTTGCTCCCCTTATCCCATGCAATGGAAATAAGAAACCTTCGCCGGGATAACGAAAAACTGCGCGGGAAGTTGGCTGTTTCTGACATGTGCAAGGTAGTAAGCTCCGATGGTGAGCCGGATTTGATCTTAAACAAGCTGGCTGATGCTGTCTATGAACGGTTCGGAGCAGGGGAAGTGTCGATCCTTCTGCCCTCGGAAAGCGGCGATGAATTTTATGTGGCAGTATCCCGGGGCAAAAACTGGCAGGCTCTTATTGGATCACATATTCCACTTAATAAAGCGGTTTCCGGTATGGCGCCAAACTTGCTGGATGAAACAAACAACCGCCGGTTGAGACTTGTCCAGCCTCAGGCAGAAGCGGGGTCAACCATTTCCCTTCCGTTGCTGTTCAGAGGGAACCTTTCCGGAGCTCTGAATGTCACCTCCTCAGACAGGAAACCCTTCTCACCCGGACAGATAAAAGCCCTGGGAATGCTGATTCGCACTGCTGAAAACGCTCTGGAAAAAGCCAAGTTGTTTATAGAAAACAATCAAATTAAAAAAGAGACTCAAATAACCCTTCAAAAAATGAAAGTGCTTTTGGAAGAAACAATTATTGCCTTATCCAATACCGTCGAGGCAAGAGATCAATATATAATGGGGCACCAACTCCGTGTAGCCGAACTTTCCTCAGCCATAGCCATATTGATGAAACTACCGGAAAAGCAGAAAGAGGGTTTGCGAATAGCCAGTATCCTTCATGATACCGGAAAAATATGCATCCCTTCGGATATACTTGCAAAACCCGGACTGCTTAATGAAAACGAGTATAATCTAATCAAGAATCACCCGCTGACAGGTTTGGACATTTTAAAAAACATAGGCTTCATCTGGCCTGTTTCCCAGATAATCCTCCAGCATCACGAGCGGGTTGACGGCAGCGGTTATCCTTTTAACCTGCCCGGAGAAAACATTTTAAAAGAGGCAAAGATTCTCTCTGTCGCCGATGTTGTGGAAGCTATGTCCGCTAGCCGCCCATACAGGCCTGCGCTGGGCATCGAAGCAGCTTTAAAGGAGATCTCTGAAAAAAGGGGAACTCTTTATGATTCCGAAGTCGTCGACGCATGCCTGGAACTCTTTCAAAAAAAGGGTTTCAAGTTTGAGCCCAGAGTAAGCCTTACTTCTTAAAAGCCATACTCTTCCCCGGTAGCAGGGGGGGAATACAGTCTCAACAATATCCGCCGTTCAAGCCGCACTTTCCAGCTCTAGAACTTACCGTTTTCTTTTTCCCAGGGATTTAAGTATTTAACATATAGAATATTGATCTATAAATTTACTCATAACTAATATCTTCAGGAGTGTTTTCAATTAATACTGCCAATACTGCCCGGTTTTTAATTGTTGAAGATGATGTTGATTTGCTGAACGCTCTTTGTGAAATGCTGACAGGCGCCGGATATGAGGCTGTTGGATCTTCTTCGGGCGCCAGGGCTTTAAAGGTATTTGGCGAAAAAGAATTCGATGTCGTTTTAGCAGATCTGACAATGCCGGAAATGAATGGAACCGAATTGCTTAAAAAGCTGCACGGTGCTGATCCTGATCTCGTCTGCATTATTATGGCGGGTCAGGGCATTGGGAAAAAGGCGATAGCCCTGTTGAAAGAAGGAGCTTTTGACTTTATCTTGAAGCCTTTTAAGCTCAACTACCTGTTGTCTGTGCTACCCCGTGCCCTGGAAGTACGCAGGCTGCGAAAGGAAAAGGCAGCGCTGAGGAAGATGGTTGACATCTACGAGCGCTGCAGGAATATTACTTCAGAGCTAGACTTGGATGTTATTTTAAATAATACAGCCGAAGCCGTCCTTGATGTAAGTCAAACTGAAGAAACGTCGATTATGCTCCCTTCGGATGGGGGCAACGAACTTTATATAGCTGCAATCCGCGGAAAAGGCAGGTCGGATTTACTGAAAATCCGGATACCGGTTAATAAAGGAATCGCGGGTTGGGTTGCCAGCCACCAGGAGACATTAACCCTGCAGGGCAAAATTGACGATCCTCGCTTTAGCCCCGTTCAACCGCGATCCGATATTGGATTTTCTATTTCGATGCCGCTTTTGGCGGGAGAAAGATTTGTCGGGGTTCTTAATGTAAATTCGACAAAGGACAGGCCTTTTTCAATCCAAGTGATAAGACATATAGGGCTTTTGGCATGCGCAGCAGCAAGTGCGCTGGAAAATTCAAGAAAGCACAAAGAACTCCGGGAGATTGAACAGAAATACCGGCTTTATTTTGAAAACGCTTTTGAAGGCATCTTTCAAACCGCTTGGGACGGTAGGCTTCTGACTGTAAACAGAAAAATGGCAGCTATTTTCGGCTATAATTCCCCTGAAGAAATGATCTCCGGGGAAAAGACTTTTGATCAGTGGGATTTTTGGCCGGAATACAGGCGGCTTCTGGGTGCTCAAAACGAATTGAGGAATTTCGAACATTGCATACAACTTAAAAACGGCGGGAAAATCTGGATTTCGGCTAATGTAAGAACAGTTAAAGATGTCCACGGGAACATAACCTATTATGAAGGAACCATGCAGGACATCACAATGCATAAGTTTACGGAGGAAGAGTTGGTCAGGACGCGGGACTGCTACCTGACCCTTTTTGAGGAATTTCCCACTCCTGTTTGGAGATCCGGCCCGGAGGCTAATTTTGATTATTTTAACAAAACCTGGCGGCAGTTCACCGGCAGGACAATGGCTGAAGAGCTCGAAAGAGGCTGGACGGAAGGAATCCATCCCGAGGATCGTGAACTTTTTTTTGAAACCTACAGGGAAGCATTCTCAACCCGTAAAATATTTAACTGTGAATTTCGCCTGCGGCGCTGCGACGGCGCATACTGCCCGGTGATCAGCCTGGGAAAACCCTATCATGACTCAAAAGGAAATTTCTCCGGTTATATAGGAGCTTGTTACGATTTCAGTACACATCACAAAGCAGATGATAATAACGCAGAAACTATTCAGAAACTCGAAACAATTCTTAATGAAATAATTACTGCTTTTTCTTTAACCGGTGAGAAAAGAACTTTATACGGAGCTGGTCATCAGTTCCGGGTATCGGAACTGGCCTGTTCCATCGCAGCCTTATTGGGTTTTACAGAAAAAAGGATAAAGGGCCTGCGCACAGCCTGCATACTTCATGACATAGGAAATATTTACATCCCAACCGAGATATTGAGTAAGCCGGGCAAGCTTAATGATTATGAATTTGACTTGGTCAAGAACCATTCCCAGGAAGGTTTTAACATTCTTAAAAATATAAGCTTTAGCTGGCCGGTTGCCCAAATAGTTCTTCAGCACCACGAAAGGCTCAACGGCAGCGGCTATCCATTTGGACTTTCGGGAAACAACATACTCCCGGAGGCAAAAATACTGGCAGTCGCCGATGTCGTGGAAGCAATGACTTCAAGACGCCCCCACCGTCCTGCATTTAGCCTGAAGGCTGCCCTGGAGGAAATCTCTGAACAGAAGGCAACCCTTTATGACCCACATGCCGTTGATCAATGCATTAAGCTCTTTCTTGAAGAAGGCTTCACTTTTTAATCGCTTAGGGGGTCAAATCGCTTAGGGGGTCAGGCTTGACTTATTTAAAATGTTGACTTATTCTAATCGCTTAGGGGGTCAGGCTTGACTTATTTAAAATGTTGACTTATTCTAAAAAATGATTAGCTTATATCTTTTATTTAAAGATAAAAGAAAGGATAGCCATGGCAAGAAAACAGCGAGTTCATTTTGTGGGAGCAACTTACCATGTAATAGCCCGTGGTAACAATCTTGAGAATATTTTTAGGGAAGAAGAAGACAAGAAAGAATACGCAAACTTACTCGTAAAATACAAAGATAGGTTAGGATTTGACCTGCTGGCGTATGTATTAATGGACAACCATTTTCATTTACTGATACAGGTTGATCAATCTCCATTAATGAAAATTATGCAGGGATTACAACAAACTTATACTCAATATTTCAACCGGAAATATCACCGTGTTGGCCATGTATTTCAACAACGATACAAGGCGTTCCTTTGCGGGAACGATGCCTATCTAATCACTTTAATATGTTATATTCACCAAAATCCGTGCCGGGCAAACATAGATGAAGGATTAGATTATACATGGAGCAGTCACCGGGATTATGTAAAAGGATGGGGAAGTCTAGTTAAACCACAATTGGTTTTAAAGCTGTTAAATGAAGATATTGAGAAAGCCATCCAGTTATATAAAGAAACATTTGCTAAAGTCCAAGAATATCCCATACCTTCAGCGCAACCTATTGAAAAGAACTTTTCTTTAGAAGATAATAAAACAGGAGAGACTGAAAATAAATTTGATCAAGCACTGTTAACAACAACAAAGATGAGTTTTGAAGATCTTGTTACACAAATACTGAATGAGACAGATGTTTCAAGGGAACTTTTACTGGGACCTTGCCGCATTCGGAGTGTTGTAGCTGCTCGCAATCAATTGATTTACCGTGCAGTAAAATTTGAAATCTGTACAAGAGCGGAACTGGCCAGATGGCTGCAACTTGATCCTACCCGTATTACCCGTGTCTGCCAGGAAACTGATTTAGACTTTTGCAGACAATAAATAAGTCAATTCTTATCAATAAGTCAAGCCTGACCCCATCCTATATTATCAATAAGTCAAGCCTGACCCCATCCTATTTAATAAAGCAGGCGTTTTTTAATGAGCTTGAAAATCTGGAACATTATTTCCAAGGAAGCGAAAGTCCAGATGCCGGTTTTCCGGTGGACTACATGGACAGATAAAACGTTCTGAACTACCAGTGAGAAAGCTGTTGACACCGCAACCCCCTCTTTCCCGAAATACTGCACCAGGATTATGTTCAAGGCCAGATTTAAAAGGCCGCTGAAGATGCTGATTTTCATAAAAGCAACATGCAGTCCGGTCATTTGCAGAAAGTAGTCGCATGATCCTGTCAAAGTGTTGACCATCTGGCCGAGGATAAGGAAACTCAGGACGACGGCCCCGCCTGCATACTGCTGGCCAAACAAGACGGCCAGAATGTTTCTTCCAAAAAGAAATAAAACAAGGAATACGGGAACGGAAACCATCGAGCTGATTGTCGTTGCGTACCTGGTGACGTATTTCAAATTCTGCAGGTCTTTTTTTGCGCTAAAATGGGCAATCATCGCCGGGATTACCTGGTTGATTACGTTTCCGGAAAGAAAAGTCACACTGGCCAGAGAACTGGCCACACCGTAAATACCTACCTGAACCGCATCCGAAAAGATCCCCAACACGTATATGTCCGTGCTGGTCATCAGCAAAACGACCCCGCTTGTTATCAGCATGGGTAATGAGTCCGCCAGTATTTCAGATGCTGCGACCTTTTTTGGAAGCCAATCCTTCACTCTTTTCGCAAAAATAAGCAATCCGTTTAAAGGAGCTAAAAACAATCCGGCAATTAAGGCCAGCAGCACATTCTGTATCGTGGCGGCAGAACTCAACCAGAGAAGAACCAGCAGAGCTAAAAAGATCAACTGCTGCAGAACGGGTAAAAAAGAGGCGGTTTTGATATCCTGGAGCCCTTTGAAGGTCTCTACGATAAGGGTTAAGAAATTTTGCAAAGGAATTACGCCGGCATAAAATATCAACATCATATAAAGATCCGGAGACTTAAATATTTTAAAACACAGGGGCTGCCTGATCAGCCAGATTAACAGAACAGTACCCGCCGATCCGGCCATGACGATCTTAAAAATACAGCTCAGCGTGCCTTTCAGCAATCCCCAGTCCTTCTCACCGGCTGCTATACCGACAAGTTTCACAGTCAGCGTTTTGGTCCCCAGCAGGGAAAAAATACCCGCAAGGTCACAAATTTTTAAGAAAATAACATAAGCGCCAAACAGACCGGGTCCAAGACAGCGGGCTAGCAGGACTTTATTTGCCGTCGCAAGCGGCATAAGGGCAGCCTTGCCAAGCAATGCAAGAAAACTCCCCGAAAGAATATTTTTATCCACGTTGTCTATATAAAACACCTGCTTTTGTCAGCAACCGTTATTAATCCTGTTTTAAGTTACGCCGGAGTTCATCTATTGCTACAATTTTTTAAAATCCCTTGCACCGGGTGATGGAGAACTGCGTAATATATCAAAGATATTTGCTATACGGGTGAAAAAATGGGTAAAAAAATTTTTATAATGACCTGCGTACATGAATGGAATGACAACCGGATCCTTTTCAAGGAAGCGTCTTCGCTGGCCAGGAACTATACGGTGGAACTTCATGCCCCCGGAAATTTTAAATTGAAGGAGTTAAATGGTGTCAGGATTTTTGGTCTGACACCCGTAAGGAGGTTATTAAGGCCATTAAGCTGGTTCCGGCTTTTTTTCAGAGCAGTAAAAGCCAAAGCCTCTGTTTATCATTTTCATGATCCGGAATTGATTCCTTTGGGACTGTTCTTAAGAATTTTAGGCAAAAAAGTAGTTTATGACGTTCACGAGGATTACCCCGATGCAATTTTATATAAGCAGTGGATACCGAAACCTCTCAGAAAAATGACCTCTTTTATTTTTAACTTCCTGGAAAAAAAATGTTCTTCCTTTTTTAGCGGGCTTATTTTCGCAGAACTTACCTACAAGGAAAGCTTCCGCAATTCAAGAACCCCCCAGATCGATATACTCAACTACCCCCTTGACTGCGAACCTAAGGAAAGGGTTTTAAAGGAAGCCGATCAGTGCTGCAATTTAATCTATGCCGGCACTGTCGGCGAGATTAGGGGCGCTGTGGAAATGCTCAAGGCCATGGCCATTCTTGCAGATCGGGGGGGAAATGTTCATTTATTTCTGGTAGGCCCCTTCCCCTGCCCTTCTTTAAGGGCCGAACTTGAAGAATTCCTAAACGGGCATGGTTTGCTGGAATACGTCACGATCACCGGCAGAGTGGCGCCCGCAAAAGTGTACAGCTACTATAAAAAAGCCGACATCGGTTTATGCCTTCTACACCCTGTCGAAAACAACCTTAAATCCCTGGTTACGAAGTTATTTGAATATATGTCGGCAGGAATTCCAATCCTGGCCTCTAATTTTCCCCGCTGGTCGAGGCTGCTTGAGGAAACCGGAACAGGATTGACAGCCAATCCCTTGGATCCGGACGATATAGCCCGCCAAATCTGCACTTTAGTCGACAATCCGGAATTACGGCTTTCAATGGGCTTCAGCGGCCGCGAAGCTTATGAAAAATCTTTTAACTGGCGTGTGGAAGAAACAAAACTAATCAGCTTTTACGATAAGCTTCTTGAAGGATAGCTCATAAAAAGTCAGGGAGTGTTGATCATGCTTAAAGAATTTTATCTAATGATCCGCAGGTCAAAGTTTCTTTCTTTGTTAACCTGCGGCGCCTTGTCTTTATTTGTTCTTTCGGTACTCGTCAGTTTAATCTGCGGGACTTTTTTCCCTTTGCTTGTCTTCTGCGAAGCGCTGATCATCGCTCTGATTATCTGGCAGCCCCTGGCCGGTTTCTGTTTGATGACTTTCCTGATTCCTCTTGAAGACCTGACAGTACTTTTCCCTTCTTTAACCTTAATAAAAATTATCGGACTGGCCACCTTCTGGGGATTCTTAACGCAGCTTTTCCTGGGTAAGAAAACTTTTAAGACACACCACTTTTTTATGCTTTTATCTATTTATTTAGGATGGTGTCTTCTATCCCTGACCTGGGCAATCCAACCCGAACAAAGCTGGCTGAGGATTGAATCCCTTGTTCAACTGTTTGCCCTGGCTATTCTGGGTTATAATCTGGTTGGCTCAAAAAAAGATATTTACCTCATCCTGGGCAGTTATTTTTTAGGAGCGCTTGCAGCGGCAGGTCTGGGGATATACAACGGTTACCTGCATGAATTTACGACCAGGATTACCATCTGCAACCTCCAGGATCCCAACTACTTCGCCAGGCTTTTAGGCATAGGTGTAATTTTCAGCGGTTATTTTCTTTTGATTTCAAAAAATAAAGCAATCCGTCTGATCTGTTTTCTTGCCGGACTGGGCATGCTCTTTGCCGTGCTGCTATCAGGGTCCAGGGGCGCCTGGATGGCGCTGTTTTTTGTTTTTGTGACCGGACTCATCTTATTCAGAAAGTCTGCCGGTGAATTTTTTAGGAAAACTTTTTCCGGCCCTGATCCGGCCAAAAAGGCCCGGCTCTTAATAACACTGCTTTTCTCCATATTATTGGCCTTCTTTCTCGTCAGCAAGCTTCCGCAGGTCGTTTCTGTAAGAGCGCAGACCGTGTTCAGCCTCGCTGAAGATAAGGGCTCGGGAAGGCTGGATATCTGGACGGTAGGCCTGAAGATTATCAAGGAACACTTTGCCCTCGGAGCCGGCCTTGATAACTTTCCATATGCCTATACGAAATATTTTGGGCAGATCCCGGGAATAAATCCTGAGATCGGACTTAACAAAAACCCGCACAATATCTTCCTGGCCACACTCACCGAGCTTGGCATCCCCGGATTATTTATATTCCTTTCCTTATTTATCTGCCTCTGGCGATGCGCCGGCAATTCCGAAAACATGACGGATTCCGCCTTGAGCAGGCTTTTAATAGTCTTTTTGGCAACAGCCGGCCTAACCTGCGCCGATCAGCACAGAAAATTTTTCTGGCTGGCGATGGTTATTCCTGTTCTTTTTGAACAGTTTGCAGTGATAAGATCCGTATCCTCCGGCGGCAGGGGAAAAAGAATATTATTTTTATCGCCAATTTTCCCAAACTGTCAGAACCCGGGTTACGGCGTTTTTTCCCTGAGGCTTGTTGAGAACCTCCAGACAGCCGGTCTGCAAGTTACGGTTATTGCACCTGTCCCGTATTCCCCAGCCTGGCTGTGGTTCAACAAGGACTGGCGCAAATTTGGCCTTGTACCGGAATCCGAAGATATCGGAGGAGTTAAAGTGCTTCATCCCCGTTATTTCTGCCTGCCCGGCGGCAAGTTCGAAAGGCTGAACGGATACTCCATGTTCCTGGCTGTGGAATCAGTCGCGGAAATCCTGCACCAGACCGCTTCTTTCAGCCTAGTCCATTCCTACTGTGTTTTTCCTTCCGGATATATCGGCCTGCTGATCTCAGACCGGTTAAACCTGCCTTCCGTATGTACCGCTATAGGCTCTGATATCAATATAACCGCATTCAGATCAGCTTCCATGACCAGATTGGTCGGCAATATACTCAACAATACCGGCCAGGTCGTGGCAGTAGGAAATGAACTGGCCCGTAAAGCACTCACTTTGCAAACATCTGATAAAGACGTAAAGGTTATTTATAACGGTGTCGACGGTGACATGTTCTGTACTGAAAAAATTAACAGGGAATTAATCAGGCAAAAGACCGGCCTTGAGCCGGATGACCGGGTTATCCTTTTTGTCGGCAGGCTTGTTTCCGGCAAGGGAATCTACGAATTAATCGAAGTTTTTGAACAGATCTGCAATAAATTTAAGGATACAACGCTGGCGCTCGTCGGAGACGGACCGGAAAAGGAAGCTTTAGGCAGCCTGGCCAAAAGTAAAGGGCTTGGCGGAAGAATACTGCTGCCCGGGCCGGCGCTCCACGAGGATCTTGTATACTGGTACGCAGCATGTGAGGTTTTTGTTTTATTAAGCCACCATGAAGGTGTACCCAATGTCATCGCAGAAGCAATGAGCTGCGGTAAGCCCATCGTGGCAACCAGGACAGGCGGGATACCCGAACTGGTGGAAGACACAAAGTCGGGTTTTTTAGTAGAACAGGGCCACACGAGCGAAGCGGCCGAAGCGCTGGAGAAACTCCTTGCCGATCCCGCAGCGGGCCGGGAAATGGGCAAACTGGGCAGAGATATAGTCAATAACAGGCCGCTGAAATGGAAGGACTGTGCGGCGGCATACCTGGAAATATTTGAACAGTTAACGGGTTATAAATTGTTAAAATAAGCATACAACTTGAATGACAATTCAAGGTTGCTATCTAACTGCTTAATATCTTTAAAATCCCTTTCGGGGGTTTTTTTTCATAAATGGAACCAGGTGAGGAAACAATTGGACGGCGAAAAAAGGAGGTTTCGGTCGAATATTGTCGTAATTAAGAAAACAAGAAGAATCTATTAAAAGGTGGTTTAACTATATTATGACTGCCAAGAAAGTATTTAACATTTTTTTAGCGCTTGTTTTCTTAGGGACGATCTTCACCGCCAAACCCGCTCAATCCGCCGTATCCCCAACAAATGCCAAATCGCTCTTTACCAAAATGAATAGAACTAGCAGCTGGGAATATTACAAAACCAGGGTAGACGACAGCCTGATCGCCTGGGATGAAAGTTACCTGCTCAGGGCGTATCTGTTTATGTACGAAGCCACCGGGGACAAGCAATACCTTGATGAGTTCACCGGGCATGCAGATACTTTTTTAACCCGCCGGGACAGCGTGCGGGGGGTTAAAGACTACCGCGGACTTTCCCTGCCGGCCTGGCGCAGCGGCAAATACACCGACTATAAACAGTACGTCATCTATGCCGTGCAAACAGGTTTAACCATAACACCCCTTGCCCTTTTTGCCGCCGGCGTGAAAAAAGATCCCTCCTTATCGGCATACCAGGCCAAGGCGGACAAATACCTGGCCGCCGCCGAGGACGCTATTGCCATTCACGATATGAGGGACAAACCCCAGTATTACGATGTCAACTGCCGCTGGTACGAGGAAGGAAATATGATGCATCTGGACAGGCCGATAAACATGAACCTGGCTATGGGAAGCGCCATGCTCGCCGTCTATCAGGCGACAGGAGACAGTACCTATCTGACCAAAGCGACAAAAATCGCCAACTATTTCAAGCAATACCTGATTTTAAACTCTTCCACGAACAGCTACAAGTGGAACTATTATCCAGACAACAGCCAGTATGGAACAGTGGTTGAGGACATGGACCACAGCCTTTATGATATAGAATTTGTCAGACTGGCTTATCAAAGCGGAATTTTCAGCTCTACTGACATGCAAAGGTTTGCCAACACGGCCAGCAAAGTGATGGTCAAATCAGGCGGAACAATTACGGCTAAAGTTGACGGGACTGGTACGACACCCTATCCCGGTTTTATTTCGAACTGGCTCTACTTCTGCAATTGGGCGCCCTCTCTTGCGGACTCAAGCTACAAGATTCTCTCAGCCAAGTCGTCCCTGGTCCCGAAGGAACTATGCGGTCTGGGTCTGCTGAACAAGGTTCTGTCAAACAATACGACTGAGCCGACACCACCACCTGCATCTGATACACAGCAGCCTCAGGTAAGCGTGACGGCGCCGGTTAAAGACAGCATTCTGACAGATGACAGCGCAACTCTTCAAGCTGCGGCAAGCGACAATAAGGGTGTCGGCTCACTGTCCTTCTCCTACTCTGTCGACCAGCAGAATTGGACAGGCATCGGTCTCGCCGAACTGGCCAGCGGCGACGGTCTGTCGGGAACCTGGAAAATATCCTGGGATATTAAAGACCTCAAGGATGGCGCCTATTACCTGAGGGCAATCGCCAGAGACGACACCGGAAATACTGCCGTATCCACATCTGTTTACTGTGAAGTCAAGCATGCGGTTGGCAATCTAATTAAAAACGGGGATTTCAGCCAGGGTGTCCAGGGTTGGGTTAATCTCAACAACTCGGCGAAAATAAACAGCACAAACGGCAACTACTACCTGACAAACACATATAACTGGGACTTCTACCAGAACCTCACCCTCTCTCCGGGTATCTACAAACTGACTGCCCGTACGAAAAAGGGGACGTCCGCGAAAGGCGCCAGGATTGTCATCCAGTTCCGTTTCAGCAACGGCACGAAGACAGTTCCCTATGATTCCGGATATAAAAATACCGGAACCGGCTGGGAGTCAATGACGGCAATGACCATCAAAGTACCGGCCGGGGCGCCGGTCACCAGGATCTACCTTTTATCCGGCGGCTCGGGAAACCAGCATTTCGACGACCTTACTCTAACTGCGATATAATTAATTTATACAGGTATACCGGAGCCGCGTTTTAGCATTTTCCAAAATTAAACGAAGTTCGGTCATCCCGGGATTATATATGCCCCAAAAGTTGCAGTCTGGGTTGCCCTTGTCCTATGATTTTCCTCCAAAATGGTAACTGGGAAAGCCGCGCAGGTATATAATTAGTATCGGGCGCGGTTTTCCCTTATTTATTTAATTTTCGTTAACTCTTGCCAGGAAACCTGCAAATACCGCTGCATGTAAAACCGATTATAAGTATGACCAGGAGTATAAGAATTAATATAGCGTCTATGCAATTCCGGCTGCAGCAACCGGTAGTCTCGTGAGTCACGCAGATCACTCTTTCCTGGTTTTTCATTAACATCATATGAATATTGGTGTTCAAATGCTCTTGCTGTTATGAAATGAAGTGGCGGGAGGCTTCGCTGGTCAAGACTGACCAGCGGACGGAGTTACTTGAATCTCCTGGGCGATTTCCCGGTCAACCGCAATCTGGGTAAACCCGACCTGAAAAACGTATGCGGGGAATACTTGCAGCAGGCGAATCAGCAAACCGGGGTAAATCCCCAACGACATAAGTTTTCTGATTTTCTTCGGCTCGTATGTTGAAAAACCCGAAATCTGTCCCCGATCTCCAACATGCAAATCGGCAAGAGATCTTTGTTCCGCTGTGACGGTGTTATCCTTCCTTCTCCTCAACCGGCTGATTATTCCCGGGCGCCTTATAAAAACTTCATATCCGCAATTCGGGCATTTCAGTTTGCCGCATAAGCGTCGCAGAAAACAACTGGCGCAGCTCTGCGCAGCCTCGTCTGAAAATTCGTGGCCGCAGAATGAGCATTTATTCACAGTTTCACCCCCGTTATAAGGATCAGCCAGTTAAGCGCATACCCTGAAATGAATGCGAAAGGAAAGATAAATACAGCAATCGCCACAGCGGTTTTCAGCCCGCGCTCTTTAATCATGATGATGAATTGAGCAATACAGGGAACAAACAGAGTCAGGGTTGCGGCAGTCACTACCAGTTGTATATTGCTGAGAATTCCGGTCTTATATAAATCATACAGCCCGGCGGCTCCGTAATCACGCCGGAAGAAACCGAATAAGAAAACCTGCGCAATTGTGTCCGGCAGACCAAGACTATTTACCACTGGAGTCAACCAGGCAACTAACTGCTGAAAAACTCCGGTAATATTGCCCAGCCAGATCAGTACGCTGGCCAGGATAAACAGCGGCATAATTTCTAAAAAATACCACCGCATCCGTGTATACGTCTTTATATATATGTTTTTCAAGTTCGGCCAGCGCATCGGGGGGAGTTCCATATAAAAGCTGGGCCGGTCGCCCGGCAGCATCCTGGCTGCCAAGTAGCCTACAAGTAAAAAGATCAGCAGCATGAACCCTGCCCAGAGAGCCAAAGCTCGCGGTTTTCCTGAAAGAATAGCCAGAATAATGCCCAACTGCGCCGAACATGGAATCGCCAGGGCTAATAAAAGAGTGGCAATTATTCTCTCACGGGCAGTCTCCAGAGTCCGGCTGACCATGGTCGCCATGGTGTCACAGCCGAAGCCCAGTGTCATCGGGATGACTGCCCGGCCGTTTAGACCTATGCTCTTGAATATCCGGTCAACCAGCATAGCCATGCGCGGCAGGTAACCGGTGTCTTCGATGATTGAGAAAACAATAAAGAAGGTTCCCACAATCGGCAGGACAATAGCCAAAGCATAGCGGAAACCCAGTGTTATGATCCCGTAATCCTTCGCCAGCAGTTCCTGAATCAAAATCCAGGGGACATAGCTTTCAAGCAGTCTGTTGACCCAGGGATTAACAATGCTCTCATACCCGGTTTCAAGGTAATTGACCAGTGTTCCCGCCCCGAAAATACCTACGAACTTATACAGCCCGTAGTATAGAACGAGAAGGAGAATGGGAACGCCGGTCAGCGGCTGCATGGTCAGCCGGCTGATACTTTCGCTGAAACTGGTCCGTGGTTCTTCCGGCACAGATGTGGCCTGATCAGAAAGCCGGGTTGCCGTATGCTGCCTCTGCAGATTTACAACAAAGTAAAGCGGTTCCTTATAGTTGGCCTGGGTATCTGCAACTATTCTTTCTATTGTCTTATAATTCTTCAGGTCCCGGTCAGACACGATCTTATGTATCTCCTCGTCACCCTGTAATAGCAACAGGGCAATCGCCCGTTTTGACAGGTTAAAATTATTAATCAGAAGATCTTCTATCTTCAACAGTGATTTCTCGATTAATGAATCGTAGACAGGCAGTTTTAACATCGCAGTTTCCATATCTTAAGCCTGCTTTCCGCGGATGTTGTTCTGATAATAGTCCCAGATAGTCTTCTTAAGCATATTCAGGCCGTATCCTGAGGTGGCGGAAGTAGCAACTACGGGAATTCCGGTTAAGGATTCCAGTATTGCGTGGTCAACTTTAATTCCCAACTTATCAGCTTCATCAATCATATTGATGACTAGTATAACCGGCAGGCCTGCTTCGATGAGCTGTATTGTCAAATTGAGCATGCGCTCGAGATTTTTGGCGTCGATAATGTGCAAAACAACCTCCGGGTTATCTTCCAGAAGGAGGGAGCGGGAAACCCGTTCTTCCTCAGTAATTGGCAGAAGTGAATACATACCCGGAGTATCGATAACCTCCCACGTTTCTTCAATTTTCGTTTTACCGGAGGAGATCTCGACGGTAGTGCCGGGATAATTGGATACAGTAACGTAAGCGCCGGTGAGGAAATTAAAAATTACACTTTTGCCTACATTCGGTGTTCCGACAAGAACGATCTTTTTTAGATTATGAGACGATGATTTGTGGCTTTCTTTATGTTTGACCGGCCTCATTTAATGCCAGGCTCCTATATCAACCGATGAATATTTATAAGATCTCATTGTTTATTTTCTGAAGAATGACCAGTAACTGGCTGGCCTCCTCTTCTGATATTGTTGAAAGTATCTGGTTGGTCAGCTCAAGGTGAAACTTATGATGCTCCTTGAACGCCTTTATTCCTTTATCAGTCAGGCTGATCAGATGTACCCGCCGGTCTTCACGGATGTGGTTTCTTCTGGCGTAGTCCTTTCTTTCGAGCCTATCTACCGTTACTGTTGTAGTTCCTGTTGTTACACCCAATCTTTGGGCAAGATTCTTCATGTTTATTTCACCGCACTGGCCAAGTATCTCCATTGCATGAACTTCAGAAACGGTTAAATCGCCGGACCGGACTACTGACGATTCCCATGAAGTAAAACTGCTTATAAAGCGGATTAGTTCATTTGTAAGATTGTCAACCATAATAGCCACCAACTTCTTAATATTTTAATTTATGATAATAATAATATCTAATTGTTTGATTTTCAAGCTATAGTGTACTGCCTTTGACAGCTTTTGTCAACCATGAAGCATAAAATATTTTATAGCAATAACAATGATTTTAAATCAGACATTTTATATAGAACCGGCTTGCCCTATTTATTACATTCGGACAATTCTTCTAAAAAAAGTATTAGTCCCCGGCTGGTTTTTACTATAACCGGGGACTTTTTTCCAAAATAAATAATACAGCAATATATTTAGCGAAACCGGAATAAGCAATTCCGGCTTCGCGCATTGCTGCAGGATTATCATTTTATTTAGCTATTTAATTGTAAATTCCCATGCACAGTACCATTTATCTAAGGGCGCCTCATCCGGGGGGCATCCAATACATCTTGTCTTAATTCTTTTATCAACCGTATTTGCAAATACGCTATATTCAACCAGGCCGGCCGGTTTGCATTTGAAGAGTTCCATTGCTTTTCTCTTACGGGCGGACTGTACCCGGCATTTATTCATGCGAAATATTAATGTTTTCTCGTCGGGACGGATAATTTCCTGTTCGTTTATAAATGCATACATACGGTATTTAAGGCATTGTTCCAGTGATTCCAAACCTCCGCCTGCTTCTATTTTTAAAAGACCCATAATTCGTTCGGCTTCCAAAACGGTATATTTCTCCCAGGCATTAATATCTAAAGCAATCGCCTCATCTATTCCAAAGCGGCTTTCGGCCGCTTGAAACCACAAACCATCATGGGACAACCATCTTTTTGCGAAATCTATCGCTAACACCTTCCACATATCATCCGACACATAATTGTAGCTCATCTTACAGGTAATCTCCTATTAATTTATACAACTATCACCGTTGCTTTTTGAATTGAATTTACAGGGCAATCTGTTTCTTTGTTTCATCCCAGAGCGCTATTATCTTGTCTTTGACTTTTCCGCTTGTGTAATCAACTACGGGACGGCCTGCACGGACGGCCTTGATTACTTCCCTGTCATATGGTATTTTCCCAACTACAGGGACACCCTTTTCCTTACATATTTGTTGAATTTCTTCAGTGTTCGAAATGCTCAAATCAAATTTATTAATACAAACTGCCGCTTTCCCCTCAAAATGATCAACCAGGGTAAGTACCCTTTCCATATCGTGAAGACCGGACAGCGTTGGTTCGGTCACAATCAAGGCCAAATCTGCGCCTGAAAGAGATGAAATAACAGGGCATCCTATACCGGGCGGGCCGTCGGTAATAATGAGATCACACCGGTTGTCTTCTGTAATTTTCCTCGCTTGCTGACGGACAGCGGCTACAAGCTTGCCCGAATTACCTTCACCTATACCCAAACGGGCATGTACAAGCCGGCCGAACCTCGTATCAGATATATACAGATATCCTGATAAATGCTCAGCCATTTGGATAGCTCCGTTGGGACAGGCATGGTAACAAACAGCGCATCCCTCACATGCCAATGAATTTACTTCAAATTCCTTAATCGCGTCGAAACGGCAAAGGTCTGCACAAATCCCGCATTCACTGCACTTTTCCTTGTCTATCACTGCTTTCGGCATCCCGTAAAAGGGTTGTTGATCATTTTGTGTTGGTCCCAGAAGAAGATGCAGGTTGGCGGCGTCAACGTCGCAGTCAACCAGGACTTTGTTTTGAGCAAGCGCGGCAAATGAACCTGTGATACAGGTTTTACCAGTACCGCCTTTACCGCTGACAACCACCAGTTCCTTCAATTTCTTCCCATCCTCTCACACTTTCTCCACAGATCTATCAAGTCTTTCTTCCACTGCGGCTTTATTGCAAGCAACGGCAATCCCTTTGCGTAGTTAACCGCAATATCACGGCTGAAGGGAAATTTCATGAGCAATGGAATCCCTCTGTCCCTGCAAAACCTTTCCACATCTTCGTCGTTTCCATCTGAGCGGTTAATAACCACTCCTCCGGGGACCTTTAATTCCCGAATCATTTCGAACGCCAGTTCCAGGTCATGAAGACCAAAGGGAGTTGGTTCAGTAACAAGTATGCAGAAATCGGCGCCTTCCACCGCTTTAATTACTGGGCAGGAGGTACCCGGTGAGACATCTGCGATAACTGCCGCACCGGGCAGACGCTTTCTTTTAACTGCCTGGATAAGCGGGGGGCTGACTGCAACGCCAATTTTCAGTCGCCCCTGCATAAATTCTATTCCATCAGCCAACCCGCCCTCTATCCAGCCGATTTCCTGCTCTGCAGGTGAAATTGCTTTTTCAGGGCAAAAATACATACAACCTCCGCAGCTATGGCAGAGTTCCGTGAAAGACAGGACATTTCCCGGAAGCGCAACCAGAGCGTGAAAAGCGCATATTTCAGCGCACCGGCCGCAAAAGCTGCATAAGTCAAAATTAATCTTTGGGATCTCTACCGTCACAGGTTCCCGCTGATTTAATTCAGGCTTTAGAAAGATATGGCCGTTTGGTTCCTCGACATCACAATCAATATATTGTACTTGGTACTGTTCTTTGATGGCCAGGGCAAGGCTCGTTGCAATAGTGGTCTTACCTGTGCCGCCCTTACCGCTGGCTATAGCAATAAACATTTTAACTCCTACTTTCTTCCCCTGCCCATACCCTCGTGAGGGCTGGCGTTGGCTGTAGAAGACTGTGTTAAAAGACCGTTTTTATACTGCTCAAACGCTTCCCGGACCGTCCCGGACGCTCCCGTATATACTTTTATACCGGCAGCCTGCAATACATCCATAGCATTAGGACCAATGCGTCCGGTCAGCACATACTCAACTTTCCTGTTAACTAATTCCTGGGCAGTATGAATACCCGCTCCCCCTCCGGCAGATGCGCCGGGGTTGGATATATGTTCCCACTGATCCTTATCTTCGCTTGTAATTGCAAAATATTCGCACCTTCCAAAGCGGGGGTCAACTCTTGCCTCAATATTATTTCCTTCTGCGCTGATTGCTATTTTTATTCGTGACATCCCCTTCCTTCCTCATGACAGTCTCCGTGCCCATGGCCATCACCGTGACCGTGACCATGGTCGCATGTGCTTTCACCCATTTCCAACTGTCCGGCTAAAAAGTCCTCAACTGCCTTATTTACAGGACCACTTACTCCTGTAAGCGTAACGATATTGTTTTGAACAAATAACATTTGCGCCCGCTGACCCATGCCGCCGGCAATAATGTGGGTTACACCCATTGAGGCCAGATAACCCGGTAAAAATCCTGGCTGGTGACCGGGAGTGGGGATGGTTTGTTTTTCATTAATCTCATTGTTTTCAACATTAAAAAGAGTATACACGGGGCAGTGTCCGAAATGCCCTGAAACAAAACCGTGTTCATCCGCTACTGCTATTTTTATCATTTTGACCTCCTGTTTTTAAGATAGATTTTTTGGGTACTATTCTTTAATTAAGTTAATTTCATTAAAGGGGTTAACGTCATATAGTTCTATCTGGCCTGAATCACTGAACTTGGCCAATTTGGGATCAACGGGCAGTACCGCAAGCAGTTTCATGCCTGTTGTACGGGCTGTTTCCTCTGCTTTTCCGGGCCCGAACAGATCAATTTTCTTCCCACAGCCGGGACATATTAAGAAACTCATATTTTCAACCATTCCTAAAATCGGAATATTCATCTGCCCAGCCATTTTGACAGCCTTTTTAACAACCATAAATGCCAGGTCCTGAGGAGAAGTAACTACTACCAAACCATATAAGAAAAAAGACTGCATAACTGTCAGCGGCACATCTCCGGTTCCCGGCGGCAGGTCTATAATTAAGTAATCAAGTTCCCCCCAAATGACATCCGTCCAGAATTGTTTGACGGCGCTTCCAAGCAGCGGACCGCGCCAGATTACAGGCTCGTCTTCCTCCATAAGAAATAAATTTAATGAAATGACAAGGATACCGTTAGTTGTCCTGACTGGAATAATACGATTATCCAAAACCCCAGGCGGACTGGTTAATCCAAACATTTTTGGAATGCTTGGCCCGGTAATATCTGCGTCTAATATCCCTACTTTATATCCCTGCCGGTTTAATCCAACCGCCAGCAAAGCGCTGACTGAAGACTTGCCGACACCCCCTTTGCCGCTGACTACCGCAATCACATGTTTGATATTGTTAAACTCACTCTGCTCAAGAATCTCTGGTTTCGCATTCGAAGCTTCTCCTGCACATGCGTTCTCTGACATCCAGCTCTCCCTTTCTAATGTTACAGTTATTAGCCTTTATTTATTTGGCGCCGCTCTTAAAACCTATACATCTTTTCCTTACCATTACAATACTACCTAATGAGCATATGCTCATATGATTATACATTAGTATATCCAAAAGCACAATACGAAGTTAAAAATTTATTCAAGAAAGGTAAGCGCTTTAGTCTTTGGAGGGGGCAAGTCTCCCTGTTTTTTCATAATAATTGCCGATTGCTTTACGCAAAGCGCTAACTCCAAGATTGGAACAATGCGCCTTATGTTCAGGAAGTCCGTCAAGAGCATTTATAATATCTTCTTCAGTTATCTTTAACGCATCTTCCAGGCTTTTGCCTTTCGCCAATACAGATGTCATGCTTGAGGTAGCTATTGACGCGCAACAACCAAAAACAAGATAGCTTACCTCTTGAATATAGTTATCTTTTACTTTCAAATAAAACGTTAACGCATCTCCGCAGGTTGGATCTCCATAACTTCCTTCAGCATCAGCATCCGGCATATTATATGCATTTTGTGGGCTCATAAAATGTTCAATCACTTTATCTGAATAAATAGTTAACCACCTCTATACTCTTTTATAAAAAGTTTCTACCGTACCTGTGTCTATGACAGCCACCCCTGCCGCAAGACTCCCCGTAACCGTCACAAAGCTGATATTCTCCGCCCTCGATAAGAAGCACTTTCACATTTACCAGAGATTCTGCCACCTTTTTTCGTGCATTATTGTAAATACCTTGAACAGTTGTACGTGATATATTCATTTGACCGGCGCACTCTTCCTGTGTGAATCCTTCCAGGTCAATAAGCCTTATAGTCTCGTACTCATCAACTGTCATATTGATAAGGTTCTCCGTATTTGCCGGGGAATCAAGAGGCCCAAACCGGCTGCTTTCAGGCAGGCAACAGACTTTTCTCCATTTTCTTGGTCTTGGCATATTTTTTAACCTCGTTTTAAACAGGAATAGCCAGAGACTTCTCCGGCTATTCCTGCCGCTTGTTACAAGTTTTCCAATTGCCTATTGATAGCCTCAAGCCGGCTTTGAAGCAAATCTTTTTGTTCCTGAAGTAACTCTTTTTGTGTTTTTAAGGAAGTCTGCTCTGCATTAAAACCCATACCAAAACCTCGTCCAAAACCCATACCAAAACCTCGTCCAAAACCTCGTCCAAAACCTCGCCTGCATCCAAGCCCTAATCCAGTTCCAAAGCCGGCGCCGTATCTAGAAACATTCGTCCCGCAAAATCCCAAACCTCTGCCGGTCATTGATCCTTGCCTCATCGGACCAGTTCCATCTCGTCCTGGCATTAATTACATCTCCTTTCTATCTGATTATACTCTGACCATTGATGAACTACATTGTGGGCATTTAATATTCATACAAGGTGTTGCAACTTGGTGCGCTACTCTTGTCCCACACTTCGGACATTCACAAAAACCACCCGGGCCTGCGCTTGCAGGTCCTCTCATTCTACCTGCGCCAAATCCGCTTCCGGATTTACGGCCTTGACCGCCACGGCCACCCGAGCCTGCCGGACCTGTACCGTCTCTTCCTGGCATATTCAACACCTCCCAATGTAATTGACATATGTCACATTCAATTTATATTATATATTGATTCTGATATATGTCAATAACCATTTTTTATTTGTTTTAAAAAACTGCCTGTAAAAAATAAAAACGGCGCAACCATTTGATTCGTCGTTCTTACACAAATAATTCTCATGTAATTGTGCTTTTATTTTACAGCAAAGGGGCTATCCCTTTAAAACCAGGATACCTTTTCATAATGTTTCCGGTTTATTGCTCTCTGCCCTATTCCTAGCGCGGGGAGATAAGCAGGCTTTTTACAGCTTCGTTAATCTTTTGAGCAATATAAGCGTTATTCATAGTGTAAAGGTGTATACCGTCAACACCTTGGGAAACAAGATCTACAATCTGATCGACAGCATAGGCGATTCCGGCGTCGCGCATTGCTACAGGATTGTTTTCATACCGGTTCATCATAGCGGTGAACTTTCTGGGAAGATCAACTCCGCACAGCGATACCATCCGTTCAATTTGCTTTTTATTCACAACCGGCATTATCCCTGCTTCTATCGGCACAGTTATCCCTGCGTGTTCTGCCCGTTCCAGAAATGCGTAGAAATAGTTGTTATCGAAAAAAAGTTGAGAAATCAGGTGATCTACACCATTTTCTACTTTGATTTTCAGATTGTGTATATCCGCATCAATGCTGGCAGCCTCTCTATGCCCCTCCGGATAGCAGGCTGCAATAATGTTAAAATCGCTGTTTTTCCTGATAAAGGAAATCAAATCACTGGCGTACTTAAAATCCTGCTTTGGAGGAATGTCCGGGTTAATGTCACCTCTTAACGCCAATATATTTTCTATATTGTTGGCTTTCAGCCGTTCCAGCAGGGAGAGGACTTCCTCTTTAGTCTGGCTGATACAAGTCAGATGGGCAACAAACTCTATGTGATATTGATTCTTTATAGTTGATGAGATTGCAATGGTTGATTCGCTGTTGTCACTGCCGCCTGCGCTGTAAGTTACGCTGATAAAGTCGGGAGAAAGATTAACAAGTTCATTCAGCGTTTTATAGATAGTATCCAGAGGAGAGGTTTTTTTGGTGGGAAAACCTCGAAGGACAGCACCGTTTTTACCTTGAATAATTCTTTTACTTCACGCTATAGCCTTTCTCAGATTTTCTTTTACAGCGGCAGCAGCAAGTTCTTTCAAACGCTCAATACTGTTTCAGGCTTTTTTTGTCATATTTGAGCATTATCCTGAAATAAATCATAATACCCAGCCCATTGAAGAAGCCTTAAAAAACAGCATGGGGATCTTTGTTGTTGACCATGCCCCAATAAATATAAGTACATTAAAAATGTGCTCCCCTTATTTAAGAAGAACACCTGCAACAGGGAAAGCCGCATATAAAGGTCCGGCGGCTGCTGAACCCAAAATAAACGCTATTACTACACCCAAAAAGCCGGACTTTTCTCCCATCAGCTTGATCGTGGTTTAACGTTCTTCCCAAAAAACTTATATCGCTTAATGAGTCCTTTCATTTTATCACCACTCCCATGATAATGGCTATAACAAATGAGAAAAAAACGCTAAAGTATTCCTTAAAATGGTTACTATTCACAGCCCAAAAAATAGACATGCAGAACAAGGCTAATTTCTAGCCTTGTTCTGCAGCATTAAGAATTTCTTCCAGTTTGAAAGGATCCC
>LDZU01010359.1_pt1 | contig 59431 bp, 45 predicted proteins | sample 615531 | NCBI WGS metagenome assembly LDZU01 (sample SAMN03408293, study PRJNA278302) | terrestrial metagenome | isolation source: oil reservoir sample SB2 | place: USA: Alaska, North Slope, Schrader Bluff formation | collected 2011-09 | reverse complement strand
ATGACGTTGGTGGGGGACAGCTCTAGTGGCAGTTATGGAAAAACGCCCTACTTCGCTCGAAATAACGTTGTGGAAGGCAGCTAGCGGCGGTTATGGAAAAACGCCCTACTTCGCTCGGGCAAGATGCTGCCCCCCTCTTATCCCCCCATTTTCAATTCTTGGAAATAGGGGAAGTTATAAGGGCCCGGAAAGTCATCCGAGGGCTTTTTCTTTTTATTCTTATCTTCCCCTACCTCCGCCGCCCGGCATGCCTCCGCCACCGGGCAGCATGCCACCGCCTGAGCCGGCGCCGGTCACCACACCGCTGATTTCGAGGGTGGTGAGCAGCGTGCCAGCGCTGTAGGTGCCGCTGGTATAGAGCCCATCCAGCAGGCTGCCGTCATAGCTGCCGCCGTAATAGACATCCACGCTATCGCCATTCTGAATATCCGGAGTGGAGATGAGAATAGATTGGAACTCTTTAGCCGGCACAAAGGTGATCAGTTCCTGCCCGTTCTGATCCTGAAAGTGCATCAGGGTGGCAGCGGGCAACATGGAGTTGAAGTTCACCATGAGGGCATACTGGGTCGAGCTGCTGCTGGGAGCCTGCGCCATGCCGGAACTGCCGGCTGCCACCAACACACCACCATTGAGATTGAAGGTTCCCAGGTAATCCAGGGGACCGTTGCCGTTGTTGGTGGGTCCGTTGACCAACACGGTGCCGGCGTTCATCTCGATGGAACCATTGGAATCAATGCCATCCCCAACCGCATCCACATAGATATAGCCATCATTGATGTAGAGGAAGTTATTGCCGGTATCCATGAAATTGCCCTGCCCAGGTCTACCGCCGAAGCCGGAAGCATCGTTACCGCCCGCCACATTGATGCCATCATCACTGGCAGTGATGTGAAGAGTGCCACCGTTGATGGTAATGACAGAACTTTCAATGCCCTCGTAGGATTCGGTGATGGTAAGCGTTCCAGCATCGATGGTAAGGGCAGCATCGGCGTGCATACCATCATCTCCGGAGGTGAGGGTCAATTCACCCGCTTCAACCAGAATGCTGTCGTTGGCGTGGATGGAATCATCGGCTGAATCGATGTTAAGAATGCCGCCCGTGATGGTGACCGCTACACCCGCTTTGAGCCCCTTGGTGCTATCCACATCTTCTTCAACGGTGGTCTGATCAGGCATATTCGGCATACCACGCCCACCCCAATTTTCTACCTTGCTGATACCGTTGACACTGCCGCCACCGGAGGTGATATTGAGCGTGCCCGCGCTGACTGCCAGGGTGGTGGCTGCTTGAATACCATCCAGTGTTGCGTTAATATACAGCGTACCGCCTTCGATGGCAACCGTTCCCTTTTCGGTATCTTCCTCATCGGTGGATTGAATGCCATCGCCACCGGCGTTGATGGTAAGAACACCATCTTTCACAGCCACCGAGCTCTTGCCTTTGATGCCATCATTGACCGCGTTGATCGTGATAGTTCCGCCGGTGATCTTGAGGTCATCATCGCTGACAATACCGTTCTTGTAATTGGCATTAACGGTGAGCGAGCCGCTGCCTTTGATGGTAAGGTCATCATTGCTGAAAATGGCAGCGTTTGGTTCAGTAGTATCCACATTCTCAAACACGTAGGTCGCCCCATCGGTAACTGTGTTTTGCGTGTCCGCCACCAGTTCGATGACGGTCTTGGCTGCGTTGAGCACGTACAAGGGAGCGCTGGTGGCATTGGTAATGCTGGCACCATTCAGAAGCAGGGTAATTTTTTCTTCGTCAGTAGAATCAATGACAATCTGCCCGTTATTGAGGGTGCCGCTCACGCTGTAGGTTCCAGCAGAGGTGATGGTGATGACATTGCCATTTACCAGTGCGCCGCTGCCTTCAAAGGCGATGGAATCACCGTTCAGGGTAATGGCAGCATCCGCATCGGCAACATTTGTTCCCAGGTCTTCCTCATCATATTCGACCACAACCGTGCTGGCAGAATTTTGGGCGATCTGGTTCGAATCCAGCGTGCTGCCCGTATCCTCCTGGGAGGAATTGGGAAGGGCGCTGCTGGAGCAAGCCGGCAAGCTAAAAAGCAACGCTGCCAGCAGAATAATCCGATACGTTTTTTTAATCCTCATGGTACCTCTATCCTTGATTTTAATAGTATTCACAAAAGAGAGAACACTTACTGGTTGCAAAGAAACAGCGCGTCACCTTTTGCGGACTTATCATACGAGTATCCTCAAAAAGCACCATCCGACATGGGATGGAATTTTCTTCATCCTGCGGGGGTATCATACTACCGTAACCATCCCCATCAATTTCCTGACATCATTAAAAAAAAACAGGATGTGTAGGTTATCCACATCCTGTTCTATTCACAGCACTTTCATGCTTCTGGCTTCTGATCTGTGCTGAACTGCAATGTTCCGTCTGCCATATCCACCTGAATGGTATCTCCTTCATGGAAATCCCCAGCCAGGATCTGCAGCGCCAGTGGGTCTTGCAGTTCGCGCTGGATGGTGCGTTTGAGCGGGCGCGCTCCAAAATTCGCATCATAACCCTGCTCTGCCAGAAAGTCGCGCGCTGCCTGGTTGACTTCCAAATGAAAGCCCTTTTCCTCCAGCAATGCTTGTACACGCCGCAGCTGGATATCTACGATGCCCGCCAGATGTTTTTTCTCCAGCGGATGGAATACAACAATCTCATCAATGCGGTTCAGAAACTCCGGTCTGAAATGCGCTTTCAGCACCTGGGTGATCTCGTCGCGTGTCACCGGGTTGCCATTCTCCCACAGCTGGTTGCCCAGGTTGGAGGTCATGATCACCACCGTGTTGCGGAAATCCACCGTGCGCCCCTGCCCATCGGTCAGACGCCCGTCATCCAACAGCTGCAGCAGCACGTTGAACACCTCCGGATGGGCTTTTTCGATCTCATCGAACAGCACCACACTGTAAGGATGGCGGCGCACCGCTTCGGTGAGCTGCCCACCTTCATCGTAACCAACATATCCGGGCGGCGCCCCGATCAGGCGGCTGACGGTGTGCTTTTCCTGGTATTCCGACATATCTATACGCACCATGGCGTGGTCGTCATCGAAAAGGAAAAATGCCAGCGCACGTGCCAGCTCGGTCTTGCCCACCCCGGTCGGACCTAAAAAGATAAAAGAACCCATCGGGCGATCGGGATCTTGCAACCCGGCGCGTGCGCGGCGTACCGCGTTGGAGACCACCCGCACGGCATCGTCCTGCCCGATCACACGCCGGTGCAGTCGCTCTTCCATGTGGATCAGCTTTTCGGTTTCGCCTTCCATCAGGCGCGATATGGGAATTCCCGTCCAGCGTGCCACGATCTGGGCGATCTCTTCCGCATCCACTTCCTCTTTCAACAATGGCTCAGAACCCTGCAGCTCATGAATGGTCTTTTCCTGCTCCGCCAACTCTGTTTCCAGATCGCGCAGGGTGCCGTAGCGCAAGCGTGCCACCTTTTCGAGGTCGCTGACACGCTCGGCACGCTCGATCTCATGGCGCGTTTGCTCGATTTGCTCCTTGATGGATTGCAGTTTCACGATGGCAGTCTTTTCGGTCTCCCAACGTGTGTGCAGTTCCGTTGAATGTTCGCGCAGGTCGTGGATCTCTTTTTCAAGATGTGCCAGGCGTTCCTTGGAAGCTTTATCTTTTTCCTTCTTGAGCGCTTCGCGTTCAATCTCTAACTGCATGATCTGGCGATCCACTTCATCCAGCGCTTGCGGTTTGGAATCGATCTCGGTGCGCAAATGCGCTGCCGCCTCATCGATCAGATCGATAGCTTTATCCGGCAGAAAGCGGTCGGCAATGTAGCGGTGTGACAGGGTGGCTGCGGCGATCACTGCAGCATCGGTGATGCGCACACCATGGTGCACCTCATAGCGTTCCTTCAATCCACGCAGGATACTGATGGTATCCTCCACGGAAGGTTCTTCTACTAACACCGGTTGGAAACGGCGTTCCAACGCTGCATCTTTTTCAATGTATTTGCGGTATTCATTCAATGTGGTAGCGCCGATCATGTGCAGTTCACCGCGCGCCAGCAGTGGTTTGAGCATGTTGCCCGCATCCATAGCGCCTTCGGCTTTACCGGCACCCACCACGGTGTGCATTTCATCCACGAACAGCAATACCTCTCCAGCAGATTCGGTGATCTCTTTGAGCACTGCTTTCAAGCGTTCCTCGAATTCACCACGGTATTTGGCTCCTGCGATCAGAGACCCCATATCGAGCTGGATAAGACGTTTCTTTTTCAACCCTTCCGGGACATCTCCGTTTATGATGCGCTGCGCTAACCCTTCTACAATAGCCGTCTTGCCCACGCCCGGTTCTCCGATGAGCGCCGGGTTGTTCTTGGTACGGCGAGAGAGGATCTGGATGGTACGCCGGATCTCCTCGTCTCTGCCAATGACAGGATCAAGCTTGCCCTGGCGAGCCAGTGCGGTCAGGTCGCGTCCATATTTTTCAAGGGATTGATAGGTGCTTTCCGGGTTTTCGGAGGTGACACGTTGTGTTCCGCGCACCGATTTCAATGCAGCCAGAACAGCATCTTTGGTAATGCCATTTTGCTGCAATCGTTTCCCTTCCGGTGAATCGGTCAACCCCAACAGAATATGCTCGGTGGAGACATATTCATCCTGCATGCCTTTCGCATAGCGCTCCGCAGCCTGCAATACATCCGCTGCGGGTCGCGATAGCCCCACTTCTATATTGGAACCGCTGATCTGAGGGCGGTGACTTAGATCCTGCGAGATCTCTGCCTGCAACGCGCTGGTCGAACCGGCGATCTTTGTCACCACTGCCGGTACCACACCCTGGTCCTGCTGTAACAATGCCAGCAACAGATGTGCAGGCTCGATCGCCTGGTGGTTGTAGCCCTGTGCGATGCGCTGCGCGGAGAGGATAGCCTCCTGTGATTTTTGTGTATATTTTTCCAGATTCATAGAAACCTCCCATACTGATAATGACTCAACTATATTTTAGGGAAAATATGTATGAAAGGGATAAAAAAAAGGTCAAAAAAAGATCAGCGATTCCAGCCTGGAGCTGAATCCAGACTAAAATCTGTGCCATTTTCAACCATGATGATGCGTGTTTGCGGACATGGAGAATCATATGCCAGGTGATAAAATCAAGGGTCCAAAATACCGCAACAACTTGGTCAGCCTGGCTTCATCATCATCCACCACCAACAAGCCACAAGCAGATAACACCTGCTATGCCCATAAGATTAGCTGGATTAATTTACTTTCGGAGGGAGAGTTCCATCACCGTTCTGTATCCACATACCTCATTAGAAGGGCTGCCCATGAACGGGCATCCGGCACATGTTCTCCGCGAACACATTGGCATAGCTGTCTTCTTTGCTACAATCTTTGATTTGTTCATCGTCTGCAAAATCCCTTCCAATGCACCGGGCTCCATATCCAATTTTGCAGCCAGTTCCTTTAAAACGACCACGCCATGATTCTTTTTTATTTCTTGTAATATTTTTTGTACCATTTTTTACCAATTCATCATCCGACCAGGCAGGGATGAACAAGACCCTGCCCGGTCATTATTAAAGGGTTAGAATAGCGAGCCAATTTGGAAGATTAGTACAGACGCAACCCAGGCTATGGCAAACTGCCCAATCACGCTGACCCACATCCACTTTGCACCAAATTCCTGTCGCTCTGCAGCCACCGCGACCATACATGGGGTATAGAGTAGCACAAATACCATAAAAGCAAAGGATGCCAATGTTCCCTTCCCTCCACTAGATTCTTCAAAGCTGTTTTCAACTGCTGCCATCAGTGCTGTTGGCTCAGATTCTTCGTCAGCTTCAAAAAGGTCAATGCCAACGATCAATGGGATCGATTTGATCGTATCCCAGGTTGCCGCAAAGAAAGATGTCACAATCTGCCAAACATCAGCGAGGAAGGATGTTTCTTCCACCGGTTCAGCTTCACTATCTTCCACCTCATAGATTTGGGACATGGTGCTGACCACCACCTCTTTTGCGACAAATCCTGACAGTAAGGAACCGGCAGCTTCCCATGTGCCAAATCCAGCTGGTTTATAAATGGGAGCCATGACAGATGAGATGGCAGCAAATGCGCTATCACCAACCGGAGCATCAGCAAAGTTTCCTTCTCCTTTTACAGGGATAGCCAGCAGGAGCCAGATAACAACGCTTGTCACAAGAATGAGCGTCCAGGCTTTCTTGACAAAAGATGAGGTGCGTTCACGCATTTGAGCCCAGATACTCTTAAAAGTTGGTCGCCGATATGGAGGAAGTTCCATCACGAAGGGAGCTTCTTGACCTCCCTTAAAGACTGTATTTTTCAAGAGGATGCCAGCAAGAATAGCCACGACAATTCCAATGACATATAACGAAAAGATGACCTGCCCGGTATTGTCAGGGAAGAAGATGGTCGCAAACAACACATAAACCGGTAAACGCGCCCCACAGCTCATAAATGGAACAAGCAAGCTGGTCAAGATACGGTCTTTTTCATTCTCGAGTGTGCGGGTTGCATAGATAGCTGGAACAGTGCATCCGAAACCCACAATCATTGGCAAAAAGCTCTTGCCATGCAACCCCAATCGATGCATTAAACGATCCATAACGAATGCTGCACGAGCCATATACCCGGAATCCTCCAGAATAGCCAATGCGAGGTACAGCATCATCAATACCGGCACAAACACCAGTACACCACCCACCCCAGCGATGACACCATCCACAAACAATGATTCAACCCAAGAACCATCCAAATTGATCAGAGATAACAATGAAACGACCCAATGAGTAAGCGGACCTGAAATCACACCATCCACCCAATCTAAGAACGGTCCTGATATATCGGTGGTAAGTTTGAAGACCACCCACATGAGAGCCAGAAAGATAGGGATCCCAAAGATACGATGGGTTACAATGCGATCAATCTTGTCGGAAACACTCTCTTTGCGGATCTTTGGTTTTTTAACAGTTGAGCGCACCATAGCATGGATCACCGAATAATACGCATCTGCTATTTCAGTGTCCACTTCCATTTCCGACCTGGCAGAATATTCTTCACTAAAATTGTGAGCTTCGAGCAGGAGAGGCTGGTAAGAATCATCTTTTTGCAGATCATTCCATACCGCTTTATCACCCTCCAGCAACTTGATAGCCAACCAGCGCGTATCATACAAGTCACCCAGCTCAGCGTATTCGCGAGCCATCAAATCTAATTTCTGGATCTCATCTTCCAGGTCACTCTTGAATTGAACACACGATTTCTTTTGGTAATTCTCCAAATCATTGGACATTTCTAGGATGGTATCTTTCAAATCATCAATTCCCACCCCATCTCGTGCGACCAAACTGACGACCGGCACATTCAACATATTGCTTAGTCGATCGGCATCAATGCTGGTCTCTTGTTCAACAACAATATCCATCATATTGAGCACAACAATAACCGGAACGCCCAATTCGATCATTTGCAATGTCAAATACAAATTGCGCTCAATATTCGCTGCATCAAGAATGGACACAATCAGATCCGGATCTTCTTTGATCACATAGTCACGTGCAATTATTTCTTCCAAAGAATATGCTGTAAGACTGTACGTTCCTGGCAAATCAACGACTTTTATTTTTTTATTTTTGTATTGAAAACTACCTTCTTTCTTTTCCACCGTCTTTCCTGGCCAATTGCCTACGTGTTGTTTTGTTCCTGTAAGCTGGTTAAATACCGTGGACTTGCCACAGTTTGGATTCCCTGCCAATGCTATCGTTATATCCCTCGTCATTTTTATTACCTCAATGTTTCTGTATTATAAGGACTCGCGATGATTTCCCTTAAACCCTGCGCGTCTTCGTCCTCTTCTATGGTGAGACCAACCATGCTTCATTTGTTGTTCATAATGATATTCAGCTTGCAATTCAACCTGAATGTGATGTTGAAGCTCTCTTCCGAGTGCCAATCTGGAATCTTTTACAGCAAGGATGACTGGTCCACCCTCATTACGCGATACAATCACAATCTCCACACCCGGTGTTAAACCTAAGGCATTCAATCGATGATGGATACTTTCTCCACCATGGATCGAAGTAAGTTTGAGAACCTGACCGACCGGAGCTACGTTAAGCGGCATCATTCAATTCCCGAACCAGGATCATATGTGCTTCCTCTCTGCGTAAGGAAAGGTTGTAGCCTCTCACTTCAAACTCAATCGGGTCACCCAAAGGCGCTTCACGCACTACTGTAACCTCGGTACCTTTTGTCAGACCCATATCCAACATCCTGGTTCGAATTGGTGCACTCCCCGTTATTTCCTGGACAATACATTTCATTCCAATTGGAACGCAATCCAGACTTTTCATAGCAACCTCCTTGTACTATATGCTAATATTTTGAATTAGCATATACTAATATACTATATATGTCAAGTTTTTAGCTAAAAGAAAAAAAGAGTGGGTATAATCACTCAAAAATCGTATGATGTCGGAGATACAGCAATGAAGGTGTCGCAACAAGTTCGAAACATCCTGCAAGCAGCAGCCAGTGGAATACGACCCTCTCGGGAAGATTGCATCTTGCTGTTGGATTTCCCGGAGTTCTCCCCCGAAAGTGCTCTTTTGCGAGCCACAGCAGATGCACTCAGCCGCGCCCGTTTCTACAACCATGCTATGCTGTTGGCACAGATCGGGATCGAGATTGCTCCCTGTCTCGCCGACTGTCAGTTCTGCAGTTTCGCAGAGAGCTACACCGATCTTCCCAGCCACACCATGGAGCTGGATGAAATTCTTCTTCACAGTAAGAACCTGACAGAACACGGCAATTTGCATTCCCTGTTCCTGATGACCATGCATACCTTTGATTTTGAACATCTCTTGCAGGTTGTGCAGCATATCCGAAAACACATCTCTCCCCAGGTGCATGTGGTAGTGAATATTGGCGACTTCAACCTCGCACAGGCTGAGGAATTACGCGCTGCGGGAGTGAATGGCGCTTATCATGTGCGCCGCTTGCGGGAAGGCATTGACAACACCCTCCAGCCAACCGCAAGATTGCGAACCGTCGAAGCCATCCGCAGCGCCAGGTTGGATTGGTATACCTGCTGCGAACCAATCGGACCGGAACACAACCCCACAGAGATCGTGGATCAGATATTCGAAAGTTATGATTTCGGTTGTTTTCAAAATGCAGCGATGCGGCGCGTTGCCCTCCCGAAAAGCCCACTGGCTGCAAATGGGCAGATCAGCGAACTGCGCCTGGCACAGATCGTGAGTGTGGTGACGCTGGCAGGATTGGAATGTAAAGAACTGAAAAGCATCGCGGTTCACGAACCCAACGCGCTCGGGCTCGTCTCCGGCGCCAATTGCATTTATGCTGAAGCAGGGGCTAACCCACGCGACACCCGATCTAAAACAGAGCAATCACGTGGGCTTGGGTTGCTCGATTGCGAAGAATTACTCCTGGAATGCGGTTTCAGCACGCTGATGCTGCCCGATCAAAAATATGTCACCATCAGCGCTCGTGATATCGTGCCTCATTCAGGGACTTCCCCATCGGGAAATCAACCGAGCGATTAAAACGAACATCAAAATCAGATAGTGAGGGAAAATTTTGAAGGGCTACACAGGAAAAATATTATCTATCGATCTTTCAACCGGTTGTTATCAGGTTGAAGCCATCCCTGACAAAGTCTATGAGGAATTTCTATCCGGCTTAGGGCTGGGTGTGTACTACCTGTACAGGCACATTCCGGCTGGCTGTGACCCACTCGGACCCGACAATATACTCGGTTTTGTCAGCGGTCTGCTGACCGGAACAGGCAGCTTGATGACCGGACGCTGGCTGGCGGTGTGCAAATCACCCCTGACCGGTGGCTGGGGAGATGCCAACTGCGGCGGCACGCTCTCCCCTGCCATCAAACGCTGCGGCTTTGATGCCATTTTCATCCGCGGGCAGGCAGAGCAGCCGGTATTCATCCTGGTAGAAAATGAGGTCGTATCCATCCATCCCGCTGAGGACCTGTGGGGAAAGGACGCGATCGAATCGGAAGAGATACTGCTAGAAAAATATAAGCAATGGGGCAAAAAAGCCAGCGTCGCTGTGATCGGGGCAGCTGGAGAAAAAATGTCACTACTGGCGGGCATCTGCAACTCCGGAGGACGCATTGCTGCCCGCTCAGGCGTTGGCGCGGTCATGGGCTCCAAGAACTTGAAGGCGCTGGTATTGTGCGGAAACCAACCCATTACTGCATCCAATCCCCAGCAGATCAAAAAACTCAATAAGCATTACACTCAGAATATCCGCAACCAAAAGCTGCAGAACATGGTCAGCGGATCCATGTTCCCAACCCTGGGGGGAATCCTCATGGGAGGGAAGCTCACCAAACGCATTCCGGGCATGCTGTATGCCGGGTTGCTCAAAAAGTGGGGCACCAACATCAGCAACACGCTTGGTATGCGCTGTGGGGATAATCCCATCATGAATTGGAGGGGATCCGTCAGACAGTTCACCAAACGCTCCTTCAAACATCTGAACCCGGATCTGATCACGAAAACAGAAATCAAAAAATATGGCTGCTATTCCTGCGCGATCCGCTGCGGTGGAATCTGCCAATTCAAAGATCCGGATAGTGGGCATACACGGGAAACACATAAACCGGAATATGAGACCATCAATGCCTTTGGCGGACTCTTGATGAACACGGATCTCGAGTCAATCTATAAAATAAACGACCTTCTCAACCGCGCCGGCATGGATAGCATTTCAGCCGGTGGTACCATCGCTTTTGCGTTGGAATGTTATGAACAGGGCTTGATCACTCACAGCGACACCGGCGGGTTGGAGCTCACCTGGGGAAACGCTGAAGCTATCACAGAGTTAGTGCGCCAGATGATCCATCGCAATGGATTTGGAGCTATGCTGGCAGATGGAACACGCCAGGCAGCACAGCGGATCGGGAAAGGCGCTGATCGATTTGCCATCCACGCCGGGGGGCAGGAACCAGGCATGCACGATGGTCGCCTGGACCCTCAACTGGGATTGCACTACTGTGTGGATCCCACTCCGGGCAGACACACCATTGGTTCTGGTCTGTACTACAACATGATGCAGCTTTGGCGGTTCACCGATGCGGCTCCCAAACCATCGTTGCTCTATCCTCGCTCCAGAGAGTTTGAGCCAAGCGAAGAGAATGCGGTTATCTCGGTTGTAAGCAGCTGCACCAAGATGGTACTGGATGGCGCGGGTGGGTGTCTATTCGCGCTGATCAGTGGACTTCACAATTGGCAGCTCTTCGATTATTTGAATGCAACAACCGGCTGGCAAAAGACGGCAGATGATTACCTCTTGATCGGCAGGCGGATTCAAACCCTGCGGCAGATGTTCAACATCCGTGAGGGTATTGATCCCTGCCAGAACAATCTCCACCCACGAGGATTGGGGAATCCCCCACAAACCAGAGGACCGTTGAAAAATAAGGAAGTTCCCATCAACGCGATGCAGCGCATGCACTGGAGGCAATTCGGATGGGATGAAAAAAGTGGGTTCCCGTTGGAGAAAAGCATCTATGATTTGGGATTAACCACTTTATCAGTTTAAACCCCCAACGAGTCAAGTTTTCGCTCAAGTTGGTTAAAAAGATCAAAATTAGAATACCCCTCCAGGATGAACCTATTTCGGTCTCGTGAAGGATGGTATTTAGCGCATGACCTTTTATCATAAGCGCATGATCGGAGGTTGCAGCATGCCTGATATGCAAACCACAAATCCACCCTTGATACCCGGCATTCAAAACCGAATCTATGCAGAGATAGAGCGCATCACAACACACTTTCCTGTAGTGATGCTGGATGAAATCCGCGCTTATGCCCTGCAAGATCGCGTGGATACAAAATATTTAATACGCTTGATGGATCTTCCCGCTCTTCTTAACGAGCTGAGCGATTCCTGTTCCATTCTGGAAGTTGAATCACATAAGATCAGCGGTTATCGCACTCTCTATCTTGATACGCCTGCTTTCACGTTCTACCACGATCATCACAATGGCAAAAGACCTCGCTTCAAGATTCGCATGCGCGAATATCTCAGCAGCGGTCAGACATTTCTTGAGATCAAGAGGAAAGAAAATGGATTGCGCACCGTCAAGAACCGTGTGGAAATCTCCCAGATCCGGGAATACCTGACGCCTCACATGCAAAATTTTCTCAGTGAAAATTATCCTGGAGAAGTTCATAGTTTACAACCAGCCTTATGGAACACCTTTGATCGCATTACACTGGTAAACAACAATACCTTCGAACGGCTTACCATTGATACCGGTCTCTATTTCTTCAACATGATAAATACTCTGCAGCTCTCCCACCTTGCCGTGGTGGAATTGAAGCAGAGTGATTTTTCCAGAGAGTCCCTCATTGTACAAACTTTGAAACACCAGGGATACCAGCCGATCTCTTTCAGCAAGTATTGTACGGGTATCGCCACCCTCAGAACGGACGTGAAAAGAAATCGATTTAAAAAAAATTTCCTCGAATTTAAAGCCGCAACCAAAAGGACCTACGACCATGTCAACTTTACTCCAATACACGCTTGATTTTTTCATTAACTTCCTGACCGCTTTTGTGATTGTCAGGTTTATCTATTACCCGCAGCGGCGCTCGCAGAAATTTGTGTTGACCTTCTTGGGATTCAACACGATCATTTTCATCCTATTCAACTTCCTCGCCAGCATTGAGCTCAGCATGGGGGTAGGGTTTGGTTTATTCGCAATTTTTTCCATATTACGTTATCGCACCAACCCCATGCCACCTCGTGAAATGACCTATCTGTTCATCTTGATCGCGCTGCCGATGATCAATTTTGTGATGCTCAGTCAAAATGCGTACGCAGAATTGGTGCTGACCACCATCTTGATCTCATTCGTTCTGCTCCTTCTGGAAAAAGGGTGGGGGTTCCATTTTATGGCGTCCAAATCCATCACCTATGAAAAGATCGATCTGATCAACGCCAATAATCTAAAAGAATTGATCGCAGACTTAGAAGAGCGAACTGGATTGAAGATCCACTATGTGGATATCAATAAGATCAATTTTCTAAACGATACTGCCGAAATCAAAGTGTATTACGAGGAAAGCAAGAACGGAAATGGATAATTAACCGGTCGTGGGTCATAAAAAGCGTCTGTTACTGATATTGGTCTCCATTCTGATCTCTCTTGTTATTTCTTCCTGCACCAGTAGCGGTATAAATGAAAGGGAAACAACCTCAATTACAGGACAGACGCAAAATACAAATACCGATAGCGCTTCCACCGACGAACAGAACGGAAAATCTGCACCGGATTATGAGCTCGTTTTTCCAGATAACGCCGTCAATGAGATCGTCATCAGCATCACTCCCGAAAATTATACAGCTATGATGGCAGATATGAGCGAACGTTACGGTGAGTTTGGTTCCGGTGAAAATCACAATCCAGCGGATGATCTGGCAGCCGGAGGGGGAAACAAACCACCTTTTACGGCTCCAGCAGATGACGACCAAAACAAAATTATTCCCAATGAGGATGAACAACAATCTCTCCAGCAAGACAAAGCCATTCGACAAAAAGATAGGAATGCCGCTCCAGGGGGTAGGATGATGTTGATGGATAGCAAAGAGAATCCCATCTGGGTCGAAGCGACCATTGATTTCAACGGCGAAACCTGGGAGCACATTGGTATCCGTTATAAGGGCAATTCTTCTCTTAAATCCTCATGGAGTTCCGGGAATCATAAGCTGCCTTTCAAGCTGGATTTTGACCAGTTTGAAGATGAGTATCCCGAGACGGAAGACCAGCGTTTCTATGGGTTCAAACAACTAAGCTTTGCCAGCAACTTCTCAGACCCATCTTATTTACGCGAATTGGTAGCGGCAGATATCTTCCGCGATGCAGGCGTTCCCGCCGCGCAAACCGCATTCTATGCAGTCTACATCGACAGCGGTGATGGAGCGGCTTACTACGGGCTATATACTGCCGTGGAAGTGGTGGATGATACGGTGATAGAAACCCAATTCAACGATGACAGCGGCAATGTGTATAAACCATCCGGTACTGCCGCCACATTTGCAGAAGGTACCTTCAATACACAATCCATGGACCTGGAGACCAATCTTGAGGATGCAAATTACAGCGACGTAGAAGCACTTTATAGCATTATCAATGCCGATTATCGAATCAGTGACCCTGTACAGTGGCGCGCCGACTTGGAAGCAGTGTTTGATGTGGATACTTTCTTGCGCTGGCTAGCTACTAATACAATCATCCAGAATTGGGACACCTATGGAAGCATGTCTCATAATTTTTACCTCTATCACGATCCGGAAAGCGATCAATTGGTATGGATCCCGTGGGATAACAACGAAGCCTTAAGGAACGCAAGGGGAAGAAACGCCGCAGTAGAGCTTGATCTCAGCAATGTTGGTGAGAACTGGGCACTAATCAGAACCATCATGGACGATGAAACATATAAAACACGTTATGATGCGTATCTTACCGAGATCGTTTTGGAGGTTTTCAACCCCGAAAGGATGGAAACCATCTACACAGACCTGCATGCATTAATCATTCCGTATGTTAAAAAAGAGCAGGCGGAGTTTACCACTCTGTCTGACCTTACCTTATTCGAGAGCAGTGTGGAAACATTAATGCAACACACCCGCGAGCGATATGAAGCAGCCATTGGATATCTTCAAACGCTCGACTAACCCCTAAACACAGGCAGCCCTCTTTCTATGAGCTGCCTGTCGTTTTTAATTCTTCCTAGCCAAGTTATTCTGTACCGCATAGATAGCAGCTTGAACCCGATCCCTCAAATGCAATGTGTTGAGTATTTTAGAAACATAGTTCTTGACGGTACCTTCAGTGAAAAACAGCTCTTTCGCAATCTCGCGATTGGAGAATCCCTCTGCAATCATACACAGGATCTCGTATTCTTTTTCATTGAGCAGAGAAAGCTCTTCAACCGGTTCGGCAGCAGCCTCCGCATCGCGCAGCAAATTGTGTTCAACCAGCATCCCAATGGTGTCTGAGGAGAATTGTGATACCCCTCGATATGCCAGGCGGATCGCCTCTGCCAGGTCATCTTTGGGGATATCTTTCAATAAATAGCCATTTGCCCCTGCCTGGATCGCTTTGATGATATAGTCATCATTGTTAAAAGTAGTCAGCATGATGATCCGGATTTTGGAATCCTTTTTTCTGATCTCGCGGGTCGCTTCAATCCCACCCATGCCGGGCATGCGAATATCCATTAAAACAATATCAGCAGGGTTGTGCTGGAGGATATCGATTGCCTCCTGCCCATTTGCAGCCGTAGCGATGATCAAAAAATCCTCTTTGATCTCAAGCAAAGCTTTAATGCCATCACGCACCAGCTGCTGGTCATCCACAATTAGTACTTTGATCGGATCGCTCATGGTTCCTTTATCCTCCCAGTTCAACCTGTCGTCTAGGAATTTTCACTTCAATATTTGTCCCATTTTTTTTATCACTTTGAATATTCAAAGAGCCATTCAATAATTTAACCCGTTGCTTGATGCTGGTTAACCCATAATGCCTGGACTGATCGGTAATTTTGAAGGGTTTAAAACCAACACCATCATCTTTTACCACAAGCACCACCTCACGCGCCTTGAAATTCAATTCAATGTACACATTTTCAGCGTGGGCATGTTTTTGAACATTGGTCAGCGATTCTTGCAGGATATAGAATAGATTTTTCCTGATGATCTTGGCAAACCCGAATTCATTCCCCTGATAGGAAAAATCTATCGCAGTGAACTCATTTTTACAATTCTCGATCAGTTCTTCTGCTTTTTCCTTCAGGCTATAAATATCTTCATGGTCATGTAAATCATCCACAAAGCGACGCACTTCCTTAAGAGCTTGCTCAACAGAATATTTGGCATTCAGGATAGCTTCATCAACGACCTCAGTTGAAATGGAACGATATGCCAGAGCTTTTTCCAATTGAATATTAACCGCTACCAGATAATGCCCCAGAGAATCATGCAAGTCATTGGAAAGCTGGGCGCGTTCTTCCATGATAGATAAACGCGATAAGTCTTCTATGTATGTACGCAATTCAATATTGGAGCGCGATAATTCTTCGATGATCTCTTGGTTCTGGAAGGTGACTTTTTTATCTCGCTCCGCAAAGATAGCCACCAGCTGGAAAAACAACACACTCGTCAGGGAAGGTAAAGTATCCGGGGTGGGATGTAATGCAGATATGGAATAGAAATAATACAGGATCACAACAGAAGCCAACAAACTGATCACCAGCCCAAAGATCAAAAAGGCATGGTAAGGGATCAACCCCATCAAGATGCGAGAGAAATGTGTAACATCAAGGTTTTGTATAAATCCAATCAGAATAACCCTTAATACAAAGAATAGGGTATGCATAAATTGTCGCGTCTTGGAATAGAAGATCATATCAAATAGATCAAATAGTGCCAGGAAAAAGTAGCATGAAAAAAGCACCCATTTCTTCCACTGGGCTTCCCCGGCGGTAACATCCACCTTGAAAACAAAATAAACCACAGCATGCGCAGCGGCTAAAACAAGCACTGCAAACAAGGAAAGACCGTAGGGAAAGCGGCTGGTCAACATCCGTCGATTTTTCATAGGCTTTGATTATATTCTGAAATTCCCTTTATCATTATTGCTTTAGTCATATTTGTTCTGCCAAAGGTAATTGAGATCAGTCGTTCTCTCACCAAGTAACTCTTACTGTATAGACTGGATATATCTATAACCTATCTATAGAATACTTAGAAATCTAGAGAATGAAAAGGATAAAAATGGATAAAAAGAGAAAATTTTTGCTGCAAACAGGTCGAACGATCATGAAAATATTTGCTCGTATGCTCCTGGAATTTAATGTGCAGTATGAAACATCGCTGCAGGATGGGGCAAAGATTTTTGCTCCAAATCACCCTACTACCTCTGATCCATTTTTGCTGAGCCTGGTAACACCAGAACCACTCGTGATTCTGGTCAATAAAAGAGTTCTGCTCTTACCGCTTATTGGGAGCATTATTGAACGCGCAGGTACAATCCCCGTCGACAAACAAGGCGGAAACATCACTGAGGTCATCCACAAATCCGAACAGATCCTGCAAGAAAAGATTCCGATCGGTGTGTTCCCGGAAGGATGTTTGAGCCCCGAAGTCGAGAACATCGCTCCTCTGCATACCGGTCTAGTCCGTATTGCCCTCTCTACACACACCCCAATTGTTCCAGTAGGAATTTATGTACACCAACGAGATGTAAAACATCATCAATTCCATAACCGCTTTGGATTGAGTGAATCACGCTGGATATTACATGGGAAATACTATGTTTCAGTGGGTAAACCGCTGCATGTATATGGAGAGATCGAAGATCGTGACTTAGTCAGGCGCTACACTTCAACAATCGCCCAGGAAATCGATCGTTTGATAATGGTCAGTAAAACCAGAGCCTATCAAAAAGAGATCTCCTGGAAACCGATCATCCCCTTTATCAAACCATTACCGCTAGAAATGTAGCATTAAACGGGAGTGATCTGAAAGATGGGTGAGTTGTTTTATTCTTTTTTTATGATCCCTTCGCGCCAGGCAAACACCGCTACCTGGGTACGATCTGCCAGATGCAATTTGCTGAGGATGTTGCTAACATGGCTCTTGACCGTTTTTTCACTGATCACCAGCCTTGCTGCGATCTCGGCATTGGATAATCCCTCGGCAATAAGCGCCAAAACTTCCTGCTCCCGGTCGGTCAGCTGCATATAATCCTGCATGCCCTCACTGCGGTCATCACGCCACTCCCCAATCAAGCGTGATGCCACCTTCGGGGATAATATGGCTTCCCCTTTGGCAGCTGAACGGACAGCATTGGCTAATTCCTCAGGGTTAACATTCTTCAGGATATAGGATAGCGCCCCAGCTTTGATTGCCGGGAAAATATGAGAGTCTTCATGGTAGGAGGTAAGAATGATGATCTGCGAACGCGGGCTGATCTGCCGGACGCGCCAGGTCGCTTCCACACCATCCATTTCCGGCATTTTCAAATCCATCAGCACAACATCCGGCGCCAGTTCTTCTGCGAGTTTTACAGCCTGGGTACCTGATTCGGCTTCCGCAATGATCTCCATATCCGGCAGCACTTCAAGATATGCGCGGATGCCATTGCGCACAATAGCATGATCGTCAACCAGCATCACCGTTATCTTTTCACTTGTTTGCATGTCCCTGCTCCCTTCTTTCTTGGGGAATCATAATCGTAATCGTTGTGCCGCTGGATGAGGTATTCAACTGCAACGTACCATTTAATTCTTTCACCCGTTCTTCCATGGAATGCAACCCTAATCCTTGTTTTACCGAGGATTTATTAAAACCAATGCCATTGTCACTGATCTGTAGGGTAAAGTGGTCTGGAGAAAAAGTGAGAAATACACTGGCTGCTGTGGCACGGCTATGCCGGCTGATATTGGAGAGCGCTTCCTGTATAACCCGATAGAGGGATTGTTCAGCTTCTCCCCCAATCACATTCTCTCCGCCTTCAACCCTAAATACCACAGATACCCCACTCTGTTTCTGCCAAACCTTGAGATATTCTCGCAAGGCATCCTGCAAGGATTGATCGCCCAATTGAACCGGTCGCAGGGTATTGATGAGGGTTGATAATTCATCCAGTGCCTGCTGGGCAAGTTTGGATGAAATTTCCACCTGCACAATGGCTTTCTGCAGATCAGATTGGAGCAGAGGTTTCACCGCGCCTAGGTTCATTGAAATTGCAAAGATTTGCTGTTTCACACTATCATGCAGGTCCCTAGCCAGGCGGTTGCGTTCTTCCATAGTTGCCAGCATCTGTTCTTTTTCAATCAATTGCTGGAATTGGCTTGCCATATGATTCAAACTGACCGCCAGCGTGCTGATCTCATCATTACCCTGGACCTCAGCTTTTTTTGTAAAATCACCCTGCCCCCATTGAATGGTGGTCTTGCCCATCTGGTCCAATCTTTTTGTAAAGCTGTTGGCGATAATGAATCCGAACAAGATACCGATGGCAGAGGAGATCAGCAGGAAGACCGGTAATTCTGGTAGAAAGCCTGCAATTGCAGCCTTAACCTGCTCCCCGAATGTGGGTGCATAATACTGTGCAATAACCGCTCCATAATAAGCATCAGCCCGCCGAATGGGAAGAACTAGCGAGGTTACATTTTGATCCAAGATGGCGTATTGTGGGGCAGGAATCAATGTGCTTGCTGATACCTCCAACATGGCTATTTCATCTTCAGTCAAGGATTCATAGATAACCTCTCCAACAGGAAAAATGGAAGAATTGTTCGTAGCAAGTACAATACCTTCAGCATCCACGATGGTAAGAGTGCTCTTTGATTCACTAAAGGCAACTGTCTTGGGAGTAAGGTCGATAATAGATCCATCTTTATCAGGGGGTGTCGAATCTTTTAAATTATCCACCACGGGGAGATCTTTACGATCATTCAACCGATCCGGCACCCGTAAAAAAGCATCCTTACGGGTATCAATCCATTTGTCAATATATTCCATATCCACCGGCTCGATCATAGCATCTACCAATGCATAATTAGAGGAATCGAGCATTTGCGCAGAACTGTAAATGAAATTAATGGACGTGAACGCATAACGATTGGAAGTCACCGTTATAAGCATCTCCACGATAAACAGCATCAAAAGCGTTGCCAGCATATACGTTATGGTCAACTTCCATCTGATCCCCGAAAAGGTTTTTTTATTTGATCGCATTATTGATACCTGATAATGATTTACCATTCATACTATAAACCAAAATATCCGCTAATGCGATTCCCCTCCAGGAGGAATTCTTATCATCCTTCAGGTGGGGAAGAAACTGCCATGAAAATTAGGGAATGGAGTAATGTACCAGTCATAGATTTGAAGATAGTTTTTCTCAAAAAATATGATAGGATTATGGATGTGTAAGTTATGGTAAGGTTCTAAATAGAAAGATCATCTTTTGATTTGGAATTCCAGAATAACCCAAGCAATAAAAATGAAGAAAGGAGTTCCAGATCATGTCCTCAAAAGAACAAGGCGTTGTAAAATGGTTCAATGGCTCTAAAGGCTACGGCTTCATCGAACGCGAAACCGGCGAAGATGTCTTTGTCCATTACAGCGCCATCGTAGGAAATGGTTTCCGCAATCTTGAAGAAGGTCAGCGTGTACAATTTGTTGTTACGCAAGGTCAAAAAGGTGCACAAGCGGAAGAAGTTGAAATCCTGTAAAAGTTCTCTGGATTAATCAAAAGGACAGTGGAAAATTTCACTGTCCTTTTTCATTTCTGGGGATCATATCTAGCGAGTGTATTTATTAGGCAACAGGAAATTTATGGAGACTTTTTCAATCTCATTTTGACCAGGTACGATGACCTGTGCTTGATGACCATAGTCAGCGATCAATTCCCGGCACATCCCGCAGGGAGGAACCACCTTCCCATCCACTCCCACGGCAACGATGGTATCAATGGGTAAATCGCCGGCGGATGCTGCCATTCCAATAGCGACGGCTTCCGCGCACAAGGTGATACGACCAATGTACGCTTCCACATGCACCGCACAATAGACATTACCCGAAGTGGTGCGCAGCGCTGCCCCAATGTGGTGATGATCCTCTTTGTACCTTTTTCGGATGATTTCCACAGCCTGTTCAATTAAGGCGCGATCCATTTCGTCAATCATGGTAGAAATCCTCTTCTAGTAGAATGCAATACTACTTTGTATTAAAAACAAACATTCTGGTAAAGGAATTGTATTCCTTTAAACCTACCAGATCAGCCGCATGGTTTAGGACTCAATTCTTTTGCGCTGGGTGGAGCAAGGTCAGAGCTTGAATAACTCCATCCAGTTGGACGTGCAGCCCAACCTTGGGAACTACCCTGCCAAATATTTTACGCATTTCTCCAGTTTGACCATCCATGTTATCTCCCTTCTTGCTCGAAAAGTTCCAATACTATAATTCTATCTACAAACTCAGCCTGCCATTAACTATTTTCTACACAAGCAGGCATAAAGAACAAGCTGCGATTATAATGATTTATACCTTCTCATCAATACATCCCATGGAGGAAGCATGCGAAAAGTGATCATTGATACGGATACCGCCTCAGATGATGCAGTAGCGTTAATCATGGCATTCATGGAAAAGGATTTCGACATTCTGGCTGTAACCGTTGTCGCCGGTAATGTGCCCCTTGATATGGCAGTACAGAATGCGCTCTACACGCGCGAATTATGTGACGCAGACCATATCCCCGTTTACACGGGTTTAGCCAAACCGATCCTGCGTGAACTGGAGACCGCGCAAAACGTGCATGGTTGTGATGGTCTGGGTGATATCGGTCTGCCATTAAAAGGTCGCAGCCCTGCCGAGGGACATGCTGTGGATACTCTCATTCAACTCATCAACCAGAACCCGGGCGAGATCGAATTAATAACATTGGGTCCTTTGAGCAATATCGCGGTCGCTTTGCTGCGTGATCCTTCGATAGCCCGGAAAGTCAAACACTGCACCATGATGGGCGGATCCGGAAACCACATTGGGAATGTGAGCCCTCTGGCAGAATTCAATATCTGGGCAGACCCCGAAGCTGCCAAGGTAGTCTTTGATTCAAGCATGCCCATTACCATGGTGGGGATCGATGCCAACGTGCGAAGTGCTTTCTTCGACCAGCAGGATATTGACACCATCCTAGCGCTCGGAACAGCAAAAGCGCAGTTCGCCATCAATATCCAGGGAACTCTCAACAAATACATACAAGGGCTATATAACTTCAATGGTTTTGACCTGCCGGATCCCCTGACCATGGCTGTCGCCATTGATCCTTCTTGTTGTAAAACCGAAGCATGTGCGGTGCACGTAATTATTGGTGATGGGCTTGGGCGTGGTATGACCATAATTGATAAAATAGGGTACTACGGCGAAAAGAACCCGGTGGATGTGGCAATTGATGTAGATCGCAAACGATTCTTGGAGATATTGTACAAGGCGTTAAGCTAATTTTTAAACTCAAAGGGAGAGACCTATCCTCGCCTTTTTTGTTCTACCTATGCAGGTATCTATTTTCACAATTTCTTTGCGAAGAAATCCTGCATGTAACTTTTCAATTCCTGCCCAGTATACGATTCCGGTCGCGTAACGATCTCTTCCGGGGTTCCCTCTGCGATAACCTCTCCACCTCGATCACCACCTTCCGGACCAAGGTCAATAATGTAATCAGCAACCTTGATAATATCTAGGTTATGTTCAATGATCAGCACAGAATTGCCAGCATCTACCAGCGTCTGCAATACCTCGATCAATTTATGGACATCGGCTGCATGCAGCCCGACCGATGGCTCATCCAGCACATACAATGTCTTGCCGGTTGCTCTGCGAGACAGTTCACGCGAAAGTTTGACGCGCTGTGCCTCACCGCCCGATAACGTGGTTGCCGGCTGCCCAACGCGCACATATCCAATCCCAACATCCTGTAAAGTTTGCAGCTTGTTCACAATCTTAGGGATATTGCTGAAGAAATCCATAGCAGAGTCCACGGTCAGATCCAATACTTCCGCAATATTTTTCCCTTTATATTTCACCTGAAGAGTTTCGCGGTTAAAACGGCTGCCATGACAAACCTCGCACGGGACAAATACATCCGGCAGGAATTGCATTTCAATCTTGATTTGACCATGACCGCGGCAGGCTTCACAACGCCCACCTTTCACATTGAAAGAAAAACGTCCTGCTTTATAACCACGCATCTTGCTTTCAGGCAATTCGGCGAACAAAGAACGGATCTCATCGAAGACTCCGGTATAGGTGCCGGGGTTGGAACGCGGGGTACGACCGATGGGGGATTGGTCAATATTAATGATCTTATCCAGGAACTCAGTCCCTTCAATGCGGTCATACTGACCTGGTATAGTTTGTGCCCGGTTCAGTTTTCGCGCCAGGGCATTATAGAGAATATCCACCATCAATGTGGATTTCCCGGAACCGGAAACACCGGTGATACAGACTAAACGTCCCAGAGGGATCTTCACATCAATATTTTTCAGGTTATTTTGTCTGGCGCCCACCACGGTCAGGTAATTGCCATTGCCGTTGCGGCGTTTTTTCGGCAGGGGGACAACCTTGCGGCGGGAGAGATAAGCACCGGTCAACGAGACCGGGTGATTCAGAATCTGCTCCACCGTTCCTTCTGCCACCAGTTCCCCGCCATGCTCCCCAGCACCGGGACCAAGGTCAATGATCCAATCTGCCGAACGGATGGTCTCTTCATCATGCTCTACGATCAAGACGGTGTTGCCAATATTACGCAGTTCTTTTAAAGTTTTTAATAAGCGGGCATTATCGCGTGGATGAAGTCCAATGGAAGGTTCATCCAGCACGTACAGTACACCCATCAAGCGCGAACCGATCTGAGTTGCCAGCCTGATACGCTGTGCTTCACCACCTGAAAGAGTAGCTGCCGAACGCTGCAGGGTTAAATAATCAAGACCTACATTGACCAGAAATCCAAGCCGATCTCTAATTTCCTTGAGAATACGGTCAGCAATAATGCGTTCTTTTTGAGATAGCGGGGATTGTTCCGATGCAAGGCGATCTACCCAGGCAAGCGTTTTGACGACCGACCATTCTGTCACTTCCAGAATATTAAAATTATCCACTGTTACAGCCAGCGATTCCTTACGCAAGCGGGCACCGCCACATTCTGAACAAGGTTTATCGCTCATGTAGATGCCAATCTTGTTGCGCACATAATCCGATTGGGTCTCGTGAAAACGGCGCATCATATTCGGGATAACACCCTCAAAAGCTGAATTCACCTCATACATGCGATTCTCGCGGCTGAAATTCATGCGTACTTCTTTTCCCTGTGTGCCATACAGGATGATATTGATTTTTTCCTGGGGGAGGTCTTGAACCGGTTTATCAAGATCAACATGGTACGCTTTGGCAGCTGCTTCCAGCATCTGCCAGTAATACCCACCCTCTTCCCTTGGACCATTCCATTCGCTGGGAACTATTGCGCCATCGCGTAGAGAAAGTTCCTTGTCGGGAATGAGCAGGTTGACATCAATCTCCTGCTTCACGCCCAAACCTTGACAGGTCGGGCAGGCTCCATGCGGTGTGTTGAACGAGAAGCTGCGTGGTTCTATTTCCGGCAGTGAAACTCCATGTTCCGAACATGCCAGATTTTCCGAAAAGAACATATCCCTGGCGCCATCTTCAGAAAGAATCTGTATGATGAGGTAGCCCTCACCAACCTTGAGAGCAGTCTCTACTGAATCCGCCAGCCGCGATAGGAAAGCATCCTGCTCTTCTTGCGATTCTGCATTCTTGATCACCAGGCGATCAACAACCGCTTCAATATCATGGATCTTGTAGCGATCCAGGCTGATATCCTCTTCCAGACTGATCACTTCCCCATCCACTCTGGCACGCACGAAACCCGCTTTGCGGATCTCTTCGAATACTGCCTGGTAGGTGCCCTTACGACCCCGCACGATCGGAGCCAGCACCATGAATTTGGTGTCCGGTTCAAGCCTGGCAATGATATCAACAATCTCCTGGGCAGATTGTTTGACCACTTCCCTTCCGCAAATCGGGCAATGTGGAATTCCAACCCGTGCATACAACAAACGTAGATAATCATAAATTTCTGTAACTGTCCCGACAGTGGAACGTGGGTTGTGGGAAGTCGCTTTCTGGTCAATGGAAACAGCGGGTGAAAGCCCTTCAATGTAATCCACATCCGGTTTGTTCATCTGCCCTAAAAACTGGCGTGCATACGCAGATAGGGATTCCACGTAACGGCGCTGCCCTTCGGCAAAGATAGTATCAAATGCGAGGGAGCTCTTGCCGGAACCAGATAATCCGGTAATAACTACTAATTTGTCGCGTGGGATATCCAGTGAAATATTTTTAAGATTATGTTCCCGTGCACCGGAAACGTGAATAGCATTATGTGTCATAAGGAAACCTGTTAAATGTGAGCTGAAAAATTATTATACCATTTGTTCTATTAATTTTATTCTATTATCTAATTTTGTCTTGAATTCCAGCAAGAAATAATATTCATGTTACAGTGCATATTTCAATAATATGCTATTATGATTAACAAAACAGGGGAAAAATCCCTCTATAGTTCAATGGGAGGAAAAATGAACTCGCCGGAAAACAAACTTGACAATCTTACCAGAAAATTTTGGTTTTACCTGGTCATCATCATCGCTATGTTTGCTATACCGAGCGTTGCTCAAGAACCCTTTGATTCACGGGATACGACAAAGGTGATTACTGCAGTATTGCAAAACGCGTTGATCTATCAATATCCTGCCCTATTTCCCATATTCAAGATCATACCCATTATCCTTGTTGCGCTTGTCTTTATCCAGGGTGAAAAAGCCACGCGCATTTTTGATATTTACGCTGCTTGCATCCTTTTGATCACTGCCATCTTCCAAAATATGGCTTATACCAAAGATTATGGCAAAGTAATGCTGCTCGGGAACCAGATCATTCTGGGTCTGCTTGCTTTATTATGGATATGGGAAGCAATTGTGCAAAAAAACAAATTCTATCGTAAAAAACGCCCAGCGGGGAAATACTGGGTATTTATCCCTGCATTGCTGGCTTTCTGGTTTCCAATAGATGTTCAAACGATGCAGCCTGATTTTTCTCTTGGGTTGATATTTACTTCTGAGGCTGGATTAACGTGGTGCATGATTGTCCCGCTGATTCTGGCAATGCTTATCTTTTTTGAGCCCAATATCAATCGTCCTTTAGCTCGCGTCACCGCTTTTATTGGTTTAATCATCGCATTAATGAATATGTTGAATTGGTTTGTACTCAGCCACAATTCCTGGATAGGTATTTTGCACTTTCCACTGTTGATCCTATCCGTCTATACCTGCATCATTTCCTTCAAGAAAGAGGGACTTTCTACACCTGAACAAGCTTAAAGGGAAAAACAAATCTCGCCGAAGAGCCATTTGCAACGATAGTTTAGAGTTGCATGGGTTTGGCAGGTTTGATAGTCGCTTTTGAAAAGAAAAAACGTTCTTTCAACTGTTTTTTTAACTCTGGCATGATATCCCAGGTCGCTTTTTCTCCCGCTGCGATGACCTGCTCAATCTGGTTGAATCCACCCAGCGTAGCAACATCCTGCCCGATATCCGGATGGATCAATACATCTACTTTAGCCTTGCGTAATTTCGCCTCCGTGATAGCTGCCCCCATCATAGCATTAGCACGCCAATAACCGGACGCAATGCCCGGCATCTTCTGGCTCTTCCAGTACTCTGTATCGGTGATGTGAGGGCTGACATCCACTGCTACTACCACATCGGCGCCCATGGTACGCACATAGTCAGCAGGCACATTATTCAAGGAACCGCCATCCACCAAGGTAGATCCCTCAATGATAACTTCTTCTACAATCCCCGGTAAACCCATGGTCGCATTGACTGCCGGAATCAGAGCACCGCTCTGTAAAACGACCTCTTCAGCCTTTTTGAAATCAACCGTACACAACGCCAGTGGAATTTGCAGGTCGGCAAAAGATACATCCGATCCAACAATCTCGGCAAAGAATTCCTGCAATGCTTTCGAACTGAAAACATGGTCCAACTTGGTGATACGAGCATCCATTAATTTTGCTAATTCCCCCAACTTGGAAACCTTTTTCGCAATGCTTTCAAGCTGACTGGCATCCTGACCACAAGCATACAGCGAAGCTACGATCCCTCCCATACTGGTTCCACTGATGCAATCGATCGTGATCCCTTCAGCACTAAGGACTTTCAGCACTCCGATATGCGCAAATCCGCGCACTCCTCCACCCCCCAAAGCTACTCCCAACGCCGGTTTTCTTTTCATAATTCTTTCACCTATTCTCATTTGATGATAGCACGTTCCTTCTATTTCAAGAAGAAACAGCTGCCAAATCTCTTTCTTGGCAGCTCTATTTCATTTAACTGATTGTTTTGTAAAACGTTTTTTATACGTCCAAATTGCGTACATATTTTGCATGAGTCTGGATAAAGCGTTTGCGAGGTGGCACAAGCGCCCCCATCAACATATCGAAAGTACCATCTGCCTGGGCAGCGTCTTCCACTGCAACCAGTAATAACGTTCGATTTTCAGGATTCATGGTGGTATCCCATAGCTGTTCCGGATTCATTTCACCCAACCCTTTATAGCGCTGCAGGCTGGACTTGCTACCAAATTCCTTGAGGATTTTTTCCTTCTCCTCTTCGGTATAAGCATATCTCTTCTCATTTTTGTTTTTGATAAGATAGAGAGGTGGTTGAGCAATATAGAGATGCCCATTTTCAATTAATTCTGGCATATAGCGGAAGAAAAAGGTTAATAACAAGGTACGGATGTGGCTGCCATCCACATCAGCATCGGTCATGATGACGATCTTACCATAGCGCAAACTGGATAGGTCAAAGCTATCCCCGATACTGGTGCCCAGGGCTGAAATGAGCGCTTTCACTTCTTTATTGGAGAGAATCTTATCCAATCTGGCGCGTTCGGTATTCAATATTTTGCCGCGCAGCGGTAAGATGGCTTGAAAATGGCGATCGCGCCCCTGTTTCGCGGAACCACCTGCACTGTCACCCTCTACGATATAGAGCTCCGTCTTTTCAGGATTCCTCTCCGAACAATCTGCCAGTTTTCCGGGAAGTGTAAGACTTTCCAGGGCTGATTTGCGAATGACCAGGTCACGCGCTTTACGCGCTGCTGAACGCGCTCTGGCGGATGTCAGACATTTTTTAATGATCACACGAGCAGTGGCGGGGTTTTCTTCCAGAAATTCGGTGAACGCCTCTCCGACCACCTGCTGCACCAATGTTTGAACTTCAGCATTCATCAACTTGACCTTGGTCTGGCTTTCGAACTGTGGATCCGGATGTTTGATGCTGACAATAGCAGTCATCCCTTCGCGGGTATCATCTCCGGTAAAATTGCTTTCACTTTCTTTGATCAATCCATTTTTACGGGCATAGTCGTTGATCACGCGCGTAATAGCTGCCCGGAAGCCGGTGATGTGGGTACCCCCATCCACAGTATTGATCGTATTCGCAAACGCATACACCGATTCAGAATACGCATCGGTATACTGCATTGCCACTTCAATTCCCACACCCTCTTCTTCCCCTTCCACGTAAAAAACATCGTGAAGAATTTCACGATTTCGATTAAGGTACCGTACAAATGAAACAATCCCCCCTTCAAAAAAGAAGGTCATTTTACGCGGCAGGTCCGTGCGCATATCGACCAAGCAAATCTCGATCTGCTTGGTAACAAATGCCATTTCACGGAAGCGCTGAGCCAATGTTTCAAATCGATAAGTAATATTGCCCTCAAAAATATCCTGATCAAAACGAAATGTTGTTGTCGTTCCGGTATCTTCCGGATTACACTTCCCGACTACTTTAACAGCCTCAATCGGGATACCACGTTCATAGCGTTGAAAATACACCTTGCCATCACGCCTAACATACACCTCGCACCATTCTGAGAGCGCATTGACCGCAGAAACACCCACTCCATGCAGCCCACCGGATACTTTGTAGCTGTTTCCGCCAAATTTACCGCCAGCATGCAGGATAGTCATGACAACTTCCAGTGCAGAAACTTTCTTGGTGGGATGTTCTTCCACAGGGATACCCCGCCCGTTATCACTGACGGTGACACTGCTATCTTTATTAATGGTAACTACTATCTGATTGCAAACACCCGCCAGGGCTTCGTCAATGGAATTATCAACCACTTCAAAAACCAGATGATGGAGGGCTTTAATATCTGTTCCACCAACATACATACCAGGGCGTCGTCTCACCGCTTCAAGTCCTTCAAGAACCTGAATATCACGTGCACCATAAGAGGTGGCATTTTTACTTTTCTCTACCAAATCATCCTCCAAAAGAATAATACTTACATATTTAGACCGCTGATGTTTTGAGGACCTAACTTTATGATTTCTTCCATCCACTGTGTTCCATCTCGAAAATAGATGAAACTGGCAGCCAGAACGCCAGATGAGACAAAAGCATGTCCAATTAATCCAAGTAGGTACAACCAGCTATCCGGTTCAGGCGTGGACCACAGCAGATCCAGTCCATAACTTAATGATATAGCGATTGTGATAAAAAAGGTTGTCGCAAGAGAAGAAACGCGAACGAATTTTGTGCTCAAAGATATTGCTTTAACAGCACTCAGCTGGCGTGTAAAGATCCCGTGTGGAGAAAAGACTAATGGCATGATCGTCCACAGCACCATAACGCCTAAAATGATCAGTGGAATAGTGCCCATAGTGGGAAGGAATACGGAGACCGAAGAAAGGAAACAGAGGATAGGAAAACTCAATATAATGATCATTAAAATAGCTAAGAAAAAAAGCAAAAAGCTCTGGGTGATGAGGTGAAAAATATTTGTATCACTTCCATCGTTTTCCGGTTTCACCACCAGACGTGAAATGAGGGCATAATAGATACTGCCGATCAATATGCCAATAAAAAGTGAAACTATCAAGATTTGAAGAGCACTCCCTGATGACCCTACCTCGATCAGCAATGGATTACCAACAGGATTGCTGCTGTACCCCTTCGTCGCCAACAGACTGGGCACACCAATTGGATACGTCCGCAAACTGGATAGCAAGTTGAAGTTGGTTAACAATTCATCCCACACAGTGCGCAGTGCATCCAGAGACGGGATCACTTCTGAATTCGTCATATCCATTGAGAATGCCTGGATTATCTCTTCAATGGTTGGAGTAAGCAAATTTTTTATCCGATAAAAGGGACCAAACCAGAAAAAAAGGTCCATTAACAACGGAAAGAGCATGATATAGGGATGTGCAGCAATAAGATTAAATCCCTGTACAAGCGTTTGCACAATCTTTGGAGGTTTTAACCCCGATTCATTTTCTTGTAACATACAATCTCTCATTTTACCATAGTGAGCCAAACCCTTCTCTTAAAAGCGCCCGGTTTCAGGTTTTTATTGAATCGAGGTACAATCTGAATGTGAAACACCAACCAACCAACCTCCCGACTGAGCGGTTAAGCATTATTTCCGCATTGATCATCCTGAATTATGCTTTAATGCCCTTTATCTACTCCCCACAAATTCCGATTAATTTTTCCATCGCCGGATTCATCGTGGATTTGCATGTAGAATATGCTGATCTGATGGTTCTTTCGGCTTCTTTATTTGCTGCCATCGGAACATATTGGTTGCTCTATGACCATCCCATGATCCAACGGAAAAAAATCGCTCTACACCTCATTCTGCCAACTGTTATTGCCGGTGCGTTAAGCATTCCTTTAAATGTGATTGAAATAGGGTTAGCATGGTGGGTAATGTTTGGAGTTGGCAGCTTTCTGATCATTTTCACACTGATCGCAGAGTATTACAGTGTCGATCCTGATACATCGCTGTTCGCTTTAGCCCGAATTTTTCTCATTCCTTTATCCATCAGTCTTTTACTGTTGACGTCAATCGCTACACGCAGCGCTGGTTTTCGCCTTTATATTCAAGTTCTCGTATTGGGAATAGTTTTCGCAACCATTTTCACAAGGCTGGTAGCATTCATGGAAATATCACAAAATCGAAAGATGATGCTCATTTCCACACTGCTTTTTGTTCATTTTATAATTGCCTGCCATTACCTGCCCCTCACATCCATATCCTTCGGACTATTGCTAACCGGTTTTTCCACTTTCTTGATCAGTTTTCCATTTACAATGAACAACGAAAAGTCACTGCTGACATCTGTACGAGACGCCGCAGCATACACACTCCCCTTCTTCGCCAGTGCGTTTTTCTTTCTGTAAGAATGTCGTGAGTATTTATTGCGGGTTCCCCAATTTGGCTAATTCTGTTTGGTAAAGGTATGCCAGATTACGACGGTGCAGTTCCTCAACCAACCCCCCCAGCAACACCCGGCTTTTTCCACAAGATTCCACGGTAGCCTCTTCGAGTTTTTGTTGGGGGTCTTTCTTTTTTAATGCATTGGCAACAACTTTTTTTAGTTCCCTGAGGTACTGCAGGTTTGATTCGATGGCACCATCAATCTCTCCGCGTAAAATCACCTCACCGTGCCCCTGCACAATATTTTCAAGCCCCAGATCCTTAAATGACTCAATGGTCTGCATGAGCTGATCAATATCCCCTTCAAGAAAAACAGGCAGGGGTAAAAAAGCATCCCCTGCAAATAAGATGCGATCCTCACGTACAAATACAGAAATACCATCGGGGCTGCTCCCCGGTGTGGTAAAGATCTTCAAACTTTTTTTCCCGACCTTAAGATTGATTGATCCAGATCCTAAAGTCATCTGTGGCAATACAATTTTGGTTTTCTGGAAGGTGGAATCCTGTTTTTGTGCGTTCTCAAGCGCCTGAATATTTTTCTCTTTGACAAATTTCCGCCCAAGAGTATGCGCAATAATCCCTACTCCTGGAAAGTAGCAGTTTCCCCAGGTATGATCCGCATGATAGATCGTATTGATCACAAAGCGTACAGGGACTTTAAGAGTATCTTCGATAAATTCTCTAATTTCCAGTGTTTCTTCAGGAACAGGAAGTGTATCAATTACAACCGCCCAATCGGTCCCGATAACCGCACCAGCAGCTACCTGTGCATAGACTTCGCTTTGGAACCAGTACACATTATCGGCAATTCGTTCACGTATCATTGGCAATTCTCTATGTTTATTGAATTAATCCCAAAAAAGAAGAATAGCATAAATTAATTAAAAAGTCAAAAAACTAGAACATCTGTTCGTTGCCATTCCTCCGATTGACCGCCCATCTTTGTTATGGTAAGATAGCTCACAATTAAGAACTCATCCAGAGAGGTGGAGGGACCGGCCCATTGAGACCTCGGCAACCAAATCGTATGGTGCCAATTCCGGCAGAATTCACGCAGGTGAATATTCTGGAAGATGAGAGAGAAACAAAAATAGACCTCTCATTCCAGGGAGGTTTTTTCTTTCTGAAAGAAAGGTGGAACAGTTTTTGAAAAGAACCGACTATTGTGACGCTCTCCAAGAAACCGTGCTCATTTTCGACGGTGCTATGGGAACCAATCTGCAGAAGCTTGGTCTTACTGCAGAAGATTATGGTGGGGAAACATTCGCAGGGTGTAATGATATTCTGACCCTCACCAAACCCGGTGCAGTAGAAATAACTCATCGCTCATTTCTTGAAGTGGGAGTTGATGTCATTGAAACCAATACTTTTCGTTCCAACCGCATCACACTCAGTGAATATGGATTGCAGAATAAGATTCATGAGATCAATTTCAAAGCAGCAGAGCTTGCCAAAAGGGTGGCTTCATCTTTCAGCAATGGCGGACAACCCCGCTATGTCGCTGGTTCCATCGGACCTACCGGTAAAATCCTTTCTGTGGATGGAGCAGAACCTGCCAGGATTTCATTTGAGGAAATCGTAGCGGTATTCAAAGAGCAGGCTATCGCGCTGCTTGAGGGTGGCGTGGACCTATTCCTGCTGGAAACGCAGCAAGACCTGCTAGAAGTGAAAGCAGCCATTCTGGGCATTCGCCAAGCCTGCCAGGAATGCGATATTCAACTCCCGCTGCAAGTTCAAGCAACCATGGACATCCACAACCGGATGTTGTTCGGAAGCGACATTGAGGCAGTAGCTGCCATCCTTGAGCCAATGAATATTGATGTATTGGGGTTAAACTGCTCCACCGGACCTGATGAAATGGAACAACCTATCCGTTTCCTGAGTCAACATGTCAGTATCCCGGTCTCCTGTATTCCAAACGCCGGTATGCCAGAGATGCTTGAAGAAGAGGTCGTATATCCACTGCAACCCGAACATTTCGCCTCAAGACTCACAGATTATGTGGAGAAATATCACATTTCCGTGGTGGGTGGCTGCTGTGGTACCACTCCGCAGCACCTTAAACAGCTGGTAGGCAGCGTTCACGGTCACCCAACCGTTAAACCGGATAGTACATTTAAAAACTATCTCAGCTCACCCATTCACGCCCGAGCTATGCGGCAATCTCCGGCACCTTTCATCATTGGGGAAAGGTTAAATACGCAAGGCAGCCGTAATTTTAAGCGCATTGTAGTGGAAAACGATTTTGACCAGGCACAGGCTTTAGCAAAGCAGCAGGTCGAAGATGGCGCGCATGGTCTTGACCTGTGCACGGCATTGACCGAGAATGATCTGGAAAAAGAAAATCTGGTTACCCTCATTCGCAAGATCAGCCATACAGTTGACGCCCCCCTGGTCATTGATTCTACCGACCCAGCTGCAATGGAAGCCGCTTTACAGGCTACCCCGGGGAGATGCCTGATCAATTCAACCCATTTTGAAAGTGGCAAAGAAAAGGCAGCCCGGGTCTTTCAACTGGCGCAGAAGTACGGCGCGGCTGTTATCGTGCTGACGATCGATGAGCAGGGAATGGCAAAAACTACTGACCAGAAATTAGCCATCGTCGCGCGCGCTTACCATCTAGCTATAAATGAAATCGGTCTTCCCCCACAATCTCTGGTGTTCGACCCTTTAACCTTTTCACTGGCAAGCGGTGATGCAGACACACTCGATTCCGCAAAAGAGACTTTATCCGCCATCCGCCAAATCAAAGAGAATTATCCACTATGCCATATTTCACTCGGCATCAGTAATATTTCGTATGGATTTTCCAAGCAAGCCCGCAAGAAATTAAACAGCGTCTTTCTTTACCATGCCATCCAGGCTGGTCTAGATATGGCTATTCTGAATGCGGCTGATTTAATTGCTTACCCTGCAATAGCCACCCTTGAGAAGAAAGCAGCCGAACAACTGATCTTTAATACCTCTGAGCAGGCGCTACCAAAATTCATTCAGGTTTTTTCAGAATCTGTTCAAGAAGAGCTATCACAAAAACCTGATGCACAGATTATGGATGTAGGGGAAAGAATCCACTGGCGGATCACCCATCGCGAGCGCGATCACCTCGAAGAGGATATCGATGATTTCATTGCACAGGAATCTCACAAGCGATCAGCACACGAAGCAGCGCTGCGCCTGCTCAACGATTACCTGCTGCCTGCCATGAAGGAGGTAGGAGATCAATTCGGAAAAGGGGAGATAATCCTTCCCTTCGTGCTACAGTCGTCAGAGATCATGCGCGCAGCTACCACAAAACTCGAAGCATATATCCAAAAGAACGCTCAGCAACCCCAGGGTACCATCCTGCTCGCTACCGTATATGGTGATGTGCACGACATTGGGAAAAATCTTGTAAAAACTATTCTTGAGAATAACGGATATTCGGTAATTGATTTGGGGAAACAGGTACCGGCGGATGATATTGTTACGACCGCCATCCGAGAAAATGTCACGGCGGTCGGTCTGAGCGCTTTGCTGGTGAACACCAGCCAGCAAATGCCACTGGTCGTTGAAAAACTAAACGACCTGCACAGCCACATTCCAGTTTTGATTGGAGGGGCGGCTGTGAATCAAGCATTTGCCCATAGAATTGAAAAGATTGAGAATACCATCCGATACGCCGGTGGTGTATATTTCTGCAAAGATGCATTTGCTGCTCTAACTCAGTTGGAGCATATTCAGCACCAGCAAGGAGAAAATGTATGACGTCAGCTATAAATTCTCCAACCCTGGGAGCAAGGATTCTTACTTATATTGATCTGGAAGAATTGATCCCCCTCTTAAATCGCAAAGCACTGTACCGTATATCCTGGGGAGCACAAAAAGCAAAGGGCTCAAAGTGGGAAGATATCCAGCGTGACTTTGACAGGAGACTAAAAGAGATGCTTGACGCTCTTCAAGAAGAACCCTGGATCAATCCTAAAGCAGGTTATGGGCACTGGCTGGCAGACTCACAGGGCAACAGCATCCGCATTCATGATCCCCAGCAGCCGGGAAAGATCCTAGCAGAGTTCCCACTGCCACGCCAGGCAGGTAGACAGGGTATGTGTCTTGCAGATTATTTACCACCGGCAGCCAATGCTGAAACAGCGGTGCTTTCTTTTCAGATCGTTACGGTCGGGAAAAGAGCCAGCGAACACATCAACGCACTCTTTCATGAAGGTAACTACGTAGAAGGATACTTTGCACACGGTTTGGCTGTGCAATTCGCAGAAACAACAGCAGAGTATATCCACCAGAAAATTAGAAATGAATTGGGATTAAGAAAGAACCAGGGCAGACGGTATTCTTGGGGATACGAACCTATTCCCGACCTCAGCCAGCACGAAACTCTGTTCAATCTATTACCCGCACGTGAAGAGCTGGGAATGGAACTCACCTCTGCCTTCCAATTGATCCCGGAACAATCCACTGCGGCGATGGTCATCCATCATGAAAAAGCCCGCTATTTTAACATGCACGATTGAAGGTGATTTTATGAAAAGAGAAGATTTTCTTCAAAAGATAGAGGGGAATAAACCGATCGTAGCGGATGGCGCTATGGGTACCCTACTGCATGAGCGTGGCATCGGATTTGAGAGATGCTTTGATGAGTTGAATTTGACCAATCCCGCGTTGGTGGGTTCAATCCACCAGGAATATATCCATGCCGGCGCAGAGATCATCCTCACCAACACCTTCGGAGCCAATCGATATAAACTGGAACGCTGTGGACTGGAAGAATTACTCACTGAGATCAATCAAACCGGTGTGGATCTCGCTCGCAGAACCATCCGTGCCTCCTTTAAAGAGATTTTGATCGCGGGAGATGTTGGACCGCTGGGAGTGCGATTAGCTCCCTTTGGGCGGGTACAGGTGGAACAGGCACGTGAAGTATTCAGGGAACAAATCCAGGCGCTGTATGACGCTGCTTGTGATCTGGTCGTGATCGAAACTATGACCGATCTGTACGAAATCCGAGAGGCAATTGCTGCCGCACAGGAGGTTGATGCTGAACTCCCCATTGTGGCTTCCATGACCTTTACGCGAGATGATCGTACCTTGCTAGGTGACGACCCGCAAAAAGTAGCCCAAAAGATTTTTTCCTATGGAGCAGATGTAATTGGTATCAATTGTTCCGGTGGTCCCAACCAACTACTGCGGATTTTGAAAAAAATGAAAAAAGAACTTCCAGATGGAATCTTCTGGGTCAAACCAAATGCAGGCTGGCCGGAGCAAATCTCTGGCAGGATCTTTTACCCGGCTTCAGCAGATTATTTCGGCGAATATGCCCTGGCATTCTGGCAAGCTGGCGCGAACGTGATCGGCGGGTGCTGTGGTACCACACCTGCTCATATCCGATCCATCCGCCAGGCATTGGATAATACGCAAGAAAAAGCCATCTCCAATGGGCTCACTTTGGAAATGGTTGAAGATGAAATGATGGAACAAGAATCAAGTGAACCATCGCGCTACGCACAGAAATTAGGGAATGGTGATTTCGTCTATTCCGTTGAAATGCAGCCACCCAGAGGATTGGCAACCAAGAAGATCATTGCCGGTGCCAGCATGTTGGTAGACTCTGGAGCAGATGCCATCAATGTTGCCGACAGCCCGATGGCACGCATGCGCATGAGCCCATGGGCGGTGTGTAATCTTGTGCAGCAGAAAGTTAATGTGGAAACCATCCTGCACTTCCCTACCCGCGGCAGGAATTTACTGCGTGTGCAGGGAGACTTGCTGGCAGCACATGCATTGGGTGTTCGAAATGTATTTGTCATCATGGGCGACCCCACCGCTATCGGTGATTATCCGGAAGCTATGGATAATTTCGACCTGGCACCCTCCGGCATGGTGAAGCTGATCAAACAACGCTTCAACCTCGGCATTGATCAATCCGGCTCGGATATCGGTCAGCCCACCAATTTTTTTGTGGGCTGTGCTTTGAATCTGACCGCCAATGATCCCCAGCGAGAAATTGAGATATTACAACGCAAAATCCATAATGGGGCAGATTTCATCATCACACAGCCTGTGTATGATGCCAGGTGCATCCCCGCTTTTAAAAAGGCATATAAAGAAATATATGAGGAACTGCACATTCCGCTCATCATCGGGATCATGCCGCTGGTCAGTGCACGGCATGCAGCTTTTTTGCATCAAGAAGTACCAGGGATTTCCATTCCGGAAGCCATTCACAATCGCATGCAAACCGCTGAAGAAAAGGGCAGTGGTCCTCAGGAAGGTATCCAGATCGCAGTTGAACTCATCCAGAAGGTCAAAGAAATGGCAGAGGGTGTGTATATCACTCCATCCTTCAGCCGATTTGACTATGTTGCAGAAATCATCGAACGATCAAAATAAACCTGCTGTGGACTCAATTCACGCTAAAGATACAGAATAACCATATCATCAGTTCGGTTTCTTACGTTAGAATATATATAAAGAAAACCGAGGTGCCATGTTATTCGTTATTGATCTGGGAAACACCAATCTTGCACTTGGATTGTATGAGGGAAGTGAACTGATCTATCATTGGCGTCTTTCTACGGAGCATGCCAGGATGCCGGATGAATACGGCATTCAATTCCGTTCGCTCTTAGAACACAATAATATTGCCATTCATGCCATCAATGCCATCTGCCTTTCCTCGGTGGTACCCCCATTAACCGAACGTGTCATCGAAACTTGCCAGACCTATTTAGATCTCACCCCCATGCTTGTCACAGCTGATCTAAAACTCAATGTTTCCATTAAATATGAAGAACCCAAAGAAGTGGGTGCTGATCGCATTGCGGATGCAGTCGAAGTGCAGCGTTTGTATGGCGGTCCGGCATGCATCATTGATTTCGGAACAGCCACCACGTTCAATGCGCTCACGGCTGCCGGAGAGTATCTGGGTGGATCCATTCTACCGGGGGTGCAGGTATCAGCGGACGCCCTGGTACAACGCACCTCAAAATTACCATCTGTATCTTTGGAAACACCACCTTCCGTCATCGGTCGCAATACCACCGATGCGATCCGCGCCGGTCTGGTATTCGGGTATGTTAGCCTGGTAGAAGGAATGATCGCACGTTATCGAAAAGAGCTGGGGGACCCGATGAAAGTCATTGCAACCGGCGGTTTTGTGAATGTGATCAGCCAGCATACCAATGCCATCACAATCGTAGAACCCTGGCTTACTTTGAACGGACTTCAGTATATATGGGAGATGAATAAAAAGAATGGATAACCCGATTAAAGCCAAGAATATCCTACTGGGTGTCAGCGGCTCCATCGCTGCCTACAAAGCAGTGGATCTGGCTTCTCAATTAACCAAAGCAGGTGCCAACGTAGATGTGATCGTGACACCATCTGCAGAAAAATTGGTTTCTGCGCTGACATTTCGGTCAGTTACAGGTCGTAAAGCTTACACTGAAGCTGATCTCTGGAAAACCGAGGAGCATGTAGTGCATATCACCCTCGCCAGACGTGCAGACCTGATGGTGATCGCACCTGCTTCCGCCAACAGCTTGGCAAAATTAGCCCATGGAATAGCGGATAATCTTCTAACGGTAACCGCACTTGCCATCCGCTGCCCGCTGGCAGTCGCCCCTGCCATGGATGCTGGTATGTATGATCATGTCGCCACGCAGGAGAACCTACAAATCCTAGCTGGGCGAAGCGTTACCATTCTTGGTCCCAAAGAAGGGCATCTGGCATCCGGGCTGAAAGGGAAGGGACGTATGCTCGAGCCGACCATCCTTTTTTCTGCCATTCGGTTCATTCTCAGCAGAACCAATCCACTGAGTGGAAAAAGGATCCTCGTCACCGCCGGTGGTACACAGGAAGCGCTTGATCCGGTACGCTTCATCAGTAATCATTCTTCCGGCAAGCAGGGTTATGCTGTAGCTCAAGCTGCACTGGATGCAGGAGCGCAGGTAACCCTAGTCTCTGCCCGCACGGCAATAACCCCTCCGTATGGTGCAGAATTAATCGAAGTGGTCAGCGCCGCGGAAATGCACACTGCAGTCATGGAAAAAGTTCAGCAAGTCGATGCAGTGATCATGGCTGCTGCGGTCGCAGATTTCCGTCCTGCTTCCTCAAGTGAACAAAAGATCAAGAAAGATGCTACCCTGCAATCCATCAAACTAGAACCCACTACAGATATTCTCAAAGAGCTGGGGGAGTTCAAGCAACAGCATCCCAAGTTGATCCTGGTTGGATTTGCTGCCGAAAGTGAAAATCTCATCCAAAATGCCAGTGAAAAATTGAAACGAAAGAATCTGGATATCATCGTAGCAAACGATATTTCCAGAAGTGACAGGGGGTTTGCTGTTGATAATAATGAAGTGATCCTGTTGTTCAGGGATGGCAGCCGGAAAGAAGTCCCTCTACAGAATAAAGAGAATATTGCACGTGAGATTATTGACAATCTCAGCCCTTTACTGCAAAGTTAATGGTTAACGATCGAGGAAAAAATTATGCATGTGCTTGTCATTTCAGATATTCATTCCAATCTGACCGCGCTTGAAAAAGTCCTTTCCGTCGCCGGCAGCTATGATGCTGTATGGTGCCTGGGAGATATCGTAGGCTATGGACCAGATCCAAACGAATGTATTGCGGTGGTTCGTGAACTGCCCAATCTGGTCTGCATCCGTGGAAATCATGATGCTGCCACACTGGGTGATGTGGATCAGCACACATTCAATCATGAAGCCAGTCTGGCAATCAGCTGGACGAAACGGATATTAAGCGCAGACAGCCAGGAATTCCTGCTGCATTTACCTGAAGTGATCCTTCAAGAAAATGTCACGCTGGTACATGGCAGCCCTCGCAATCCCGTTTGGGATTACGTGATGGATTACCTCACCGCACTACGTATGTTTCAATTCTTCGACACGCAGATCTGTATGTTGGGTCACACACATGTTCCAGCCTTCTGGGTCGAAAACGAGTCAAGCAGTAAAAAGAATCTGGTGTTCGATTTTCAAAAAAAGACCATCGAGGGCAGAGTCATCCTCAACCCCGGATCGGTGGGGCAACCTCGCGATCATGACCCGCGTGCCTCGTTCGCTCTATTCGACACCGAACACCTCACATGGGAATTACGACGCGTGGAATATGACATCACCAGCGTTCAAGAACGCATTAAAAAAGCGGGATTACCGTGGCGGCATGCCATGCGGCTGCATGAAGGCTGGTAGTCGGGAACTATTTCAATATACTTTTCGTTATTATTACAAATAAGGAACCCTAAGGAGGATTCATGAAGAAAAAGCGTATTTTGGTCGGTTTGATCTTACTGGCAGTTGCAGTCACATCTTGTGCCTCAAAACAAGCTAGCGATGAATCCGAAAGCAGCCGTGTGATGGCAGAAGACATGGTTGCAGGAATGGAAGCGCCCACGGTGGAAGAAGCCGGGGGTTACGGTATGGTGGATACCGTAAAGGCAACCAATGCAGAGCGGATCGTCATCAAGAATGCCGATCTCAGCATTGTAGTTACCGACCCGGTGAGTGCTCTGGATACCATTGCTACGATGGCGGAACAAAAAGGGGGATTTGTCGTCAATTCTTACGTGTATAAAGTAACTTACTCATCCGATGTCGAACTACCAGCTGGCAACATCACCATTCGCGTTCCTGCTGAATTGCTGGATGAGACATTGGTTGAGATCAAAGCACTGGTCGAGGATGCTGATATGGATGTTTTAAGCGAATCCGTATCAGGGCAAGATGTGACCAGCGAAGTTACCGATCTTGAATCTCGCCTGCGCAACCTACAGCAAGCCGAAGAACAGCTGCTTGAGATCATGGACAATGCCACCGACACCGAAGATGTGATGGCAGTATTCCAACAGTTGACCAGTATTCGAGAAGATATTGAGGTTCTGCAAGGACAAATAAAATACTACCAAGAATCCGCCCAGCTCTCTGCCATCTATGTCAACGTCCAGGCAAAAGAAGCCGTTTCCCCCATCACCATCGGTGGTTGGCGACCTTCCCTGACCGTTCAGCGTGCTCTGCAGGCATTGATTGATGGGCTGAAATTCCTGGTCAATGCATTGATCTGGATCATCATCTTTGTAGCACCAATCGCACTGGTCATTGGACTTCCCATTTATTTCATTGTAAAAGCGTCAAAAAAGAAACGCAAGAACCAAATCACTGAAAAGAAAGAATGAACCCTTAAGAGTGAGGTTTTTTCCCTCACTCTTTTATTTTGTCTTGATCTCGATCTCCACCGTAGGGTCTACATCCACTTTCAAAAAATAAATCCCGTCCGCAGTCCAGTAAAAGCTGTCAATATCCCCGGAACTCTCCAGGGTTGCTGAGCGTGCAGGAATGGATAAAAAGATGGTCCCGGTTGCCTTGCGCCCTGCATCCAGCATAAACCGTGCTCTTCCACTACGCTTCACAGTCTCCTTTTTTACTTCCTGCCCCTGGGTAAAGTGCAGATCAGAACCAATGTACTGGATGCAGTTTTCCTTCACCTCCCGCACTGCCAGGAGCACACACCCATGAGCCGGTATTGTAAACTCTCCCAGAGAAGTGGGCACATGGTTTCTGTGTATCTGTTTTGTCCAGAAATTGCTGATCCAATAAAAACCTGCCGGGATTTTAAAATCATCAACGGATAAGGAACAAATGCATTCCCGATCTCCCCAGTTGATATTTGCCAGCACATACCATTCTCCAGTTTCGCCCGCCATATCCAATCGCAAGGATGCTGGATATCGTTCTTGAAGCCAATCCACAACAACCATGCGTTCATGAATGGGCGGGAGCAACCCAGCTGCCATCTGCAAGCGTTCCTCCGAAAGGGCTGTTAGGTCATCTGAGAAGATCAGTGAGCCACCACTCATGGCAATGACCGTAGAAAGCGTCTGCACTTCAGCAAGGGTCAGCTCAGATTGTTCACGAACCAATACACAATCCGGATCATTCACCCACCAGCGACCATGCAGGTTGGCGCGGGTCAGGATGTTGCGCAGGCTGTTGCTAGCGCAGGGCATACTAGGTTCGTTCTTAAAGGGAAAAGCGATATTGAAGTATTTTGGTTTCCATGAGCTGCTCACATCCGGTCCGATACGCATGGCATCCATAATTCCCAGGGCAGAACCCAGCGGTAAGCCACAACCCACCAGATACGTTCGTTTTCCTGCCGTTTCGCGGATCGCCCCAAGCGCTTCCCGCAGAACTTGGGCACGTGTCTTCGTCTCATCCTTATAGGAACCTTTCAACGCTGCTGCATACAAAAAATCCAGCTTGAGATAGGGGAAACCCCAATCCTGTACCGCCGTATGGATCACATCCCGCACATATTGCATGGCATCAGATTGGGTAAGATCGAGAGCAGTGCCCAAAGAATTCCATACAAAACCAGCATTGACCGGGTTGCCATTCCGTTTACGCAAAATCCATTCCGGATGGTCATGGAAAAGGTCCGATTTACGATGCACAATAAATGGAGCTAACCAAATACCTGGGGTAAATCCGTCCTCGCGTATTTCCCGCGCGACGGATTTCATCCCATCCGAAAAACCAGATCGAAATGAAAGCCAATCCCCCACCTCTTTTTGATAGCCATCGTCAATCTGGACGATCTGCAATGGCAGATCCTCTTTATGCGCGGTAAGGGCATGCAAGTTCTTGCGGATTGTTTCTGCAGATATATTTTGATAATACTGGTACCAGGAGCACCAGCCAGTTGGAACACTGGGTTGAACGTGAACTCTGTTCTCTTTTGCCACCAGATCCAGATAAGGTGCAATGCATTCACTATCACAACCACTGGTAAGCATATACATTGCCCAATCTGTAGTGAGGGTCATGCCCGCATCAAGGCGCACGCCATCCGCATCCACCCACATGTGAACGGATGGTTCCTTCCATTGGTCAAAAGCAATATGTCCGAATTGTTCCTTTTGGGATAAGAACCCGAACAAACAACCCTGTTCGGTACTGCGGTCCAAGAGAATTGCATACATATCCGCAACGGATGTGTGCCTTCCCGCCTGGTGCTGTCCCGCATCCAAGACCATTGGATTTTGCAGAAACCCCAGGTGAGAATTCATTTGTGGTGAGTGCTGCGTGGTAAGCCCGGTAAAAGACCAGGATTGCCAGCCATTCACAAAAAATCCGATCTGTTCAGGTGCACAGCCTATTTTAAGGGTTGATGCTCTATCCTTTGTAGGGAGGGTAAGCAGATCAATTCGATCCAACCATACTGGCTGCGAACCACGATTGTACATATTCACTTTCCACATCAAGCAGGGTAAGTCTTTAACTAAGGAAAAGATAACCTCACAATCCAAACCATCCCATCTCGCGCGGGGACGAATCGAGATCTGTTCGCGGGTCAAACTGGTTAACAACCCTACCCGATGCGTTTGTAACGCATCCGGATCCAAGCTAAGGGGATACTCAAAATGTTGCGTTGTATCCCACCCATGAATCACCATTGTTGCATTTTGTACAGCAGGAAATCCTTCTGCACGAGGTGCAATGGAAAACATACCGTTCTTTGGATCAACGGTAAATTGTAGCCACGGATTTTGGTTCTGATACAAATTTACCCCCTATCAGGGTTCGATATTAATATCTTGTTGGACTACTCCAGAAACATAGCGATAGAAGTTAAAATCCCCGTTTTCGTCTATTAATGTCAGGCGCCCATTAAAGATCCACCCGTACGGATCGCTTTCCAGAATCATGGATTCAGCTGCATACACATAATCCAGTCCAATATCATCCAGGTATTGATAGGCTTGTGCGTTTTTTAATTGCTCGTAATATTCACTGCCATTGATCAATCCATCCAGATTGACGATGGTGCGATCGTCAATAAAATAGGCGATCACTCCCCCTCCAGTCATCCCAATAACATCTCCCGGTTCGGTATGATCTTCTATATATTTTGTTTCTCTCCAATAAGGGTGTTTTTTAGGATCGAGGCTGGCATAGGAATAATTTCGAACAATGGGAATGACCAGATTCAGTACCAAAACGATGGAAACCGTACCCACCAACAGATACGATGCGGTGGTTCCATACAAATACCTGCGATAGCGGCGCAAGACGCTTTCCACAACGATCCCAATCATCATCAATGTACACAGTATTTCAGGAATCCAGTACCAGTACTTGGCATGCAAATATCCGGTGGCTTTGTAATTAAAAAGATGAAACACACAACCCACGAAAAGGGGTAAAAAAGCAGTGTCACGCATGGCTTTTTGAATAAATCCTTTTTTCTTATACAAAACCCACACAAAGAGAATAAGCGCCAGAGCCCATACCAGAATACCAAAATCGCGTTTGAAATTCACGAAGGATAATGAATCCACAGGTATTTTTGTGGCGCGCGCCACGAATTCGATGATGAAATTCACCGGAGCGGTGATCATCCACCAGGGACCATCTTTCACAGAAGGGTCGAACCAGCTGCCTAAAACCTGATTTAAGGTGGTTAATGGTTTACCATAAACCGTTAGAGGTAAAGTTCCCCACCACCGTTTGATGGTTCCACTGATCGGTAAATAAGAACCAGCGTACGATTTATTAATAAGCATGTACGCTATCAAGAGCACAACAATCGGACCAAAGTAGGATAGTGCTGTCTTCCCCCAGGTTTTCCCATTGGTTTTCAGCGTACTATCCTCTGAAAAATCCCGTTTCTTTGAGCGCATGTACAAAATATAAAATACCCGCCAACCTATCAGAAACAGCAGTGAGATTCCGAAATCGATCAGCAGAACAGCGCGCGGAAAACCTAAAAAGACATGCAGCACATCATGGAGTAGGAAGATAACCAATCCTGTGAATAAAGTAGATATCAGCACACCAAGAGAACTGCGTATAATCTGTTTTTTAAGGGACACCGAAGAATCAACAATATAACCTTTGAAAAAGTACTCAGACAATACTTTCGATAGCAGGGAAAGCACAATGAAAATATAGAAAAAAGGCAGGAAATTAAAAATATTATCGGTATTTTGTACGCGTAAATAATAAGCAATGATAGCTGCCAAGAAAGCGAACAACCCATCCAGTAATATCTGCCAACGCAATGGTGATTTTCGAAAAACCAACCAGATTCCCATGATGACAACGATAAATATCGTGTCAAGCCGGCTAAAAAGCAGCAGCGCAGCCAGCATACTCATTGTAAAAACATTTTTCCTGGATAATTCTCGCTCATCAAAAGAAGCCAGATAGCTGATGGCTGCCACCAAAGCAAATGCGGTCAGACCTGATTCAAGCCCTAATTTTGAGGTTAACTCATGGATGGTCGGCGTGAAGGTCCAAAACGCTGCTACAAAAATACCGCTGGCATTTGAGAACTTTTTAGCAAAAAAGCGATAAAGCAGAATGCCTGTCGCTGCGTTAAGTAGCGCCAGTACCATGATAATGACCCGCAACGGTAAATACAGATCATATTTTGCCAAACCGAATATAGGGGTGCAGATCAACATCCACAGAGGATGAAATCCATTGGTAGCGCTAAGCCCATCAAATGTAATCCCACGCCCTTCAGCAATGTTACGGGCAGTGACAAAATAATAAAAAGCATCATCCGTTTGAAACCAATTTAATAAGCGAGCAGGGGGTGAAAAAGCAACGTAAGCATGTAAAGCGAGGATAACGATCAGCAACAAAATTTCAAAGGATATTTTCTTTTTTTTCATGTTCCATTCCGTTCACGGGTGTGGATTTATTATAGCGCATGCAAAGAAAGAGAAGACAGGTGTTCGCAACCTGTCTTCTCTTTTTCATCTTCATTTAGGATAATCCGCTGATCTTTCCAGTTTTCAGGTCGATATCAATATCCATGAAAGCTGGTCTGGTCGGTAGCCCAGGCATGGTACTGATTTCACCAGCCAGCGGATAAAGAAAACCTGCTCCGGCTGATAGGCGAATATCACGGATGGGGAATCGAAAACCCTTTGGGACCCCCTTCAGCGCCTGATCGTGGCTCAAACTGAGGTGAGTCTTTGCCATGCAGATCGGGAGATGCGCATAACCCAAGCGGGTAAATTCTTCTATTTTCTTTTCGGCTATCTCAGAGTAATCCACACCATCCGCCCCGTAAACATTGGCTGCAATTGTTTCGATCTTCTTTTTGATTGACCACTCTAGAGGATAGAGAAAATTGAAGGTGGAAGGTTTCTGTGCCGCAGCAACAACCGCTTGTGCCAGTTCCACCGCGCCAGCGCCCCCTTCTTCCCAATGATTGGTGATCACGCAATCTTCTGCCAAGCCCGATTGGCGTACCGTAGTCTGGATGAATTCCAATTCCGCATCTGAATCGGTCACAAAACGATTCACAGCCACGATGGTCGGAATACCAAATTGCCTAGCAATTCCGATATGGTGGAAGAGATGATCCATCCCCTTACTCAGCAATTCCATGTTTTCCTCGGTATAGGCTCTATCAAGTGGTTGACCAGCGGTGACTTTCGGTCCACCACCGTGCATCTTTAAAGCGCGCACGGTCGCCACCAGCACCACAACATCCGGTTTCAGGTTGGAATAACGACATTTTATATCAAAAAATTTTTCCATCCCGATATCCGATCCAAACCCTGATTCCGTAACAACATAATCAGCCAATTTCAGCCCAATTTGATCTGCCAGAATGGAACTATTGCCATGGGCAATATTGGCAAACGGTCCCGCATGAACGAAGACCGGTGTTCCTTCCAAGGTTTGAAGCAGGTTTGGTTTGATAGCATCCACCATCAAGACCATCAGTGCACCAGCAATCCCCAGGTCATCGGCAGTGACCGGTTCCCCTTTACGGCTGATGGCGACCACCATCTTTCCCAGTCGCTCGCGCATATCCTCCACGCTGGTAGCCAATGCCAGAACTGCCATGATCTCGCTGGCGACGGTGATGTAGAAGCCGGTTTTTCTCTCAGCATTGACCTCCTGTGGTCCTTCCCCGATGGTGATGCCACGTAAAAAGCGATCATTGGTGTCAATACCTCGCATCCAGAAAATCTGATTGGGGTCAATATCCAATCTGACCAAACGACTTTTTTCTTCCTCGGTGAGGACCTCAAGATGTTCCGGATCGATACCCAGTTTTTTCAAGCGGGGCAACTGTCCAATACCAACCTGATGCTTTCCCTTTTTATCAACCGGGTACAAACGTCTGAAGAGCGCATCATCGCTCTGGCGAGTTTCATGATATAGACGGGTATCAATGGCTGCTGCTAACAGGTTGTTGGCTGCCGTTACCGCATGGATATCACCTGTGAGATGTAAATTCAAGTCTTCCATAGGAATAACCTGACTGTACCCACCACCTGCAGCTCCTCCTTTAATACCAAAAGTTGGTCCCTGGCTTGGTTGGCGAATGCAGGTAACCACCCGTTTACCCAGGTGAGCGCCCAGCGCCTGGCTGAGCCCCACGGTTGTGGTAGTTTTTCCTTCACCCAGTGGAGTTGGGTTGATCGCGGTAACATCAACATACTTTCCATTAGGAATATCTTTCAAGCGCTCCAACAACTCCAGTTTGACCTTTGCCTTGTTGGGACCATAGAATTCAAGTTCCTCAGGCAAGATCCCCAGATCTTCTGCGACATCCTTGATGGGTCGCAGTTTGGCAGCTTGAGCAATCTCAATATCACTTGGAACAGGTTTTTGTAGTTTTAGGGGAGTTGTTCGAAACGGTTTATGTTCTTTTTCCATTTTCAGACCTCATTTCTGTATGTTCGTCATTGACGGCAAGTTTATCCATCTTCTTCCCTGTTGCTACCTGCATTAGTAGATAACCCAAAGCTGCAACAGTACAAATAATTCCTCCCGCATACCAAACCCAATTGGGATCATAGTTATCCATAATGATACCAGCCGCCAGCGGTCCAATTGCCATCGCAGCACTATGACTCAGATTGAACACCGCCATATATCTGCCGCGCATATGTTGGGGAGCTAATTTGGCAACGATGGACTGCAGGATAGGAGAATTAACCATTTCTCCAAAAGTGATGATGACCATCGCAAGCAGAAAGAAGGGATAGGACTCTACGAAACCATACATACTAAAACCAACCGCGTAAAGGATATTGCCCAAGAACATCATCACCATGGGTTTATAACCCGATATCTTTCTGGTTACCCAAAATTGAAGAAAGACCACCATGAGTGCGTTGAGTGTAAGGATATAGCCATAGTACTGCGAGGAAATACCGTGCATATCACGCAAGAACACCGAAAGACTTGAATTCATTTGCATGTACACCAAATTGGTCAATAAGGTCAACAGCAAAAAACCCAGGAAAATCTTGTCTTTTAAGATGTGGCGGTACCCAGCCAGCGTTCCCAGCAGGCTTTGTTCAGGTTCTATACTGTTTTCATCCCTTTCAGGTTTGGTTTCGGGTATTTTTAGATACACAATCAAAGCGGTGATCATACTGATGATGAAATCAGCCACGAATAGGTAAAAAAAGTTGTACCCAGCCAATAAGCCACCAATCGCCGGTCCAAAAGAGACGGAAAGATTGATAGCCACTCGCATGATGCTGAATCCCTGTGCCCGCTGTTTTTCAGGTAAAATGTCTGCCATCATCGCATTCACTGCGGGTCCCCCAATATTTCCCACCAACCCAGTAATAACCGTAAAGATCATAAATATTTCATAGGTAGGAATAAAACCCATCAAGAGACTGCTGATACCACTCAGAATGATGCCTGCCAGCAGCATATTCCTTCTTCCGAATTTATCGGTCAGGGCTCCACTCAGCATACTTCCGATGACCTGGGCGGAGGTGTGCAGCGTGAAAATATAGCCCACACCCGTCATCCCCACACCGAATTTTTCTGTTATGTATAGGGAGAAAAACGGATAGAGCAGCGAACCACCTAAGCGATCAATAAACATCGCTCCGATCAGAGTCCAAAAGGTAGGTGAAAACTCCTGATAGGTTTCTTTATATTTACGGAACAAAACTCACTCCTGCGCAATGCTCTGCAATCTCTTTTGTGCGTACGGGTTCAAGATCAGATAGCCTATCATGGTAATCACACAGATACAGCCTGCACAGATCCAAACCAGGTCCGGGTTTAAATTATCCATAATCAATCCAGCAAAAAAAGTGCTGAATATATTAGGAATACCCCAGCTTAAACCGGCAAACGCATTATAGCGCCCACGCTTATCTTCCGGAGCAAGATTGGCAACCAAACCGCTGGAGGTGGGAATATGCACCATCTCGCCAAAAGTGATGATAGCCATGGCTACCATGAACAGCCAGTATTGATCCACAAAGCCAAACATGGTGAATCCAACCCCATACAGAATTGTTGCTACTGCCATCATGATCATGGGTGGTTTCTTACGGGTGGTACGCGTAATACTGATCTGCAAGATCACAACCAGAGCTGCATTCATGCTCATCAACCATCCATATCCATCTGCGGGAACGTTATGTTGTTGATTAAGATAAACCGATAGCGTGCTGTACATTTGGCTATACACGGTAATCAATAACATAGAGATCAACACATACGCCAGAAACAAACCATCACTGGCAACTTTCCCATAGCCCTTGATGGTATCCATAAAAGATTCTTTTTCTTGCTCTGGGCTGTTTTCTGGTTTTGTTTCGGGGATCTTCCAGAGCACGATCATAGCCGTGATGATGCTGGCAATCGCATCGGCAACAAAAACCAGCATATAGGATCTGCCAGCCAATAGACCACCCAATGCAGGACCGATGATCCATGCCAGATTCCCCACTACCCTCACAATCCCAAAGCCTTCTGCCCTTCGTTCAGGTGGCAGCATGTCGGTGGTCATGGCACCACGCGCTGGACCTGCAATGTCAGACAGCATCCCGACCACCGTTGAAACTAATGCGAATGCCCAAAGTTCATTAACCACACCCATCAGAATGCTACTGGTTGCCGAAAGGACGAGACCGGCTACAATCATTGTCTTTCGTCCGATCTTATCGGTGAGTGCACCGCCCAACATGCTCCCAATCACACCAGAGATCGACCATAAGCCAAACAACAACCCAATGGTGGTCATATTCACGCCAAATTTTTGGACAATGTACAAGGAATAAAAGGGCTGGATCATTGTCCCACCAACCCGATCGATAAAGGTAGCAGCAACCAATATCTGAAAATGTTTGGGATAATCATCCATGAATGAGGTAAGTTTTTTTAACAACGGACCCTCCACAGCATATACAGAAATGTAAGTATACCGCGCTTCCTTCAACGAGAACATTAGCTTACGATATAATCTTTAAAACATGAAAAAGAAATATCTTATTTCATTTGGAAAGGTCTTGCCGGTCGGGTTGATCCTTACGCTCAGTGGAGCAGGCGGTTTAGCGTACATATTAATGAACACACAGCCTTTCTTGGGTCCTCGCTGGCTACTCTTTTTCTTCACAACTTTATTCACCTGCGGACTGGGATTGCCAATCTTAACCCTGCTACAAAATCGCTTCTCTAAAAAAGGGGTTACGGAGGGCATTCTTCTGCGCGAGACGATCCTTTTTGCGGTATATATTGATTTGTTGCTGTGGCTGCAGCTGGGGCGAGCTCTGAATAATGTGACCGCGTTATTGCTTGGTGTTGGTTTTGTATTGCTGGAAGTTTTCTTACGCATCAGCGAAAAAGCCGTTTTCCAGGCAGACGAGGATATCTATGAATAATAACGTGCATCCTCCCTCCATCGATAAATTGCTCAATTTGGAAGAATGTAAAACGATCTTGGATGAATTTGGACATGATTTAGTGGTGGATGCACTGCGCCTGGTGATTGAAGCGCTACGACAGCAAGACAACATTCCCCCTGCCCTTACTATCATTTCGAAGGCACATCAGATGTTGATGCAATGGTCGGCTCCAACATTAGTCCCGCTGGTAAACGCCACAGGTGTAATTCTGCACACCAATCTTGGCAGGGCACCTTTATCTGAAGCAACTTTAAAAGAGATCAACCATACATCTCTTTCTTACAGTAATCTAGAATTCGATCTTGACACGGGTAAACGCGGCAAACGTGCACTGCATGCAGAAAAATTATTAACCCTGATCACTGGTGCAGAAAGCGCTTATGTGGTCAACAACAACGCCGCCGCCGTTCTGCTGGTATTAACGGCACTTGCAAAACACAAGCGCGTCATCGTTTCACGTACCCAAATGGTGGAAATTGGTGGAGGTTTTCGCGTTCCGGATGTTATGCGCCAATCAGGGGCAAAATTAGTAGAAATTGGCACAACCAACCGGTTACACCTATATGACTATGAAAATGCGCTGCAAGAACCGGCTACCATGGTATTGTGTGCACACCATTCCAATTTCAAGATCATGGGATTTACCAGTGAACCCAGCCTTTCAGAAATATGTGAGATTTCCCATTCGAAGGATGTGCTTGTTTTTCACGATCTGGGGTCAGGTGCCCTGCTGGATACTGCAAAATACGGATTGGCTCACGAACCGACAGTGCAGGAATCACTGCTGGCAGGGGCGGACGTGATCAGTTTTTCAGGGGATAAGCTGCTGGGGGGACCGCAAGCTGGCATCATTATCGGGAAAAAAGACCTGCTCGACAGAATCAAGAAACACCCTCTCGCCAGAGCGCTGCGCCCTGACAAATTATGTTTGGCAGGATTATCCGCCACGTTATCCAGCTATTTGCGTGGAAAAGCCGAGCAAGAGATCCCCATCTGGAACATGCTTTCCCAATCGTTGGATGAGATCAATGCGCGTGCCAACCGCTGGAAAACCATCGTCATGCAAGGCGAGATCATTGATGGCAGATCCATGGTGGGGGGAGGAAGTCTGCCGGAAGAAAGCCTGCCAACCAGACTGCTGGCGCTGCCCATTAAAAAACCCACTCTCTTCCTTAAGCTTCTGCGTGAACAACCTATTCCTATCATCGCCCGGATTGAAGATGAAAAAGTCCTATTTGACCCAAGAACTGTCTTCAAATCGCAAGACGAATATCTGTCAGGTCGGTTAAAATCTCTAGTAGAGAATTGGGATCGATAAAAGGAGTAAACAATGAAAAAAGATATTGATCGCTATATGGCAGAACAGGGTATTGACGCTATCTGGATCAATGGAGCCGCACAAAATAACCCGGCAATGGTTTATTTCACCGGTCTTCACCACGTGAGCAGCGCAGACCTGTTCAAGATCCGGGATCAAGAGCCGATCCTTTTTTACAATAGTATGGAACGGGAAGAAGCCGCAAAAACCGGACTTAACACCATCAGTTTGGATGAAAAATATCCGATACGGGAATACTTCAAAAAAGCAAATGGTGATACGCTTCAAACGATCATCCTGCGATATCAGGATATCTTCAACGACCTTGGGATTCAAAATAAAACCATTGCGCTGGGTGGAAAAGTAGATTTTAACAATGCATACACACTCATCAATGCCCTGCAAAAAGTTCTGCCGGACGTGATCTTTGCAGGATATTTTATGGATAATGTGCTTGATCTAGCACGCATGACCAAGAGCAAAGAAGAAGTAGAGCACATCCGTAAAATGGGAAAGATCACCACGCGGGTGGTGGGCAATGTGGCAGATTACCTCAGCAGCAATAGAGTAAGGGGAACCACCCTGGTAGATAGGCATGGGGATGCCATTACGGTCGGGAAAGTAAAATCCCTCATCCGACGCTGGTTGGCAGAATATGGCGCGGATAACCCTGAAGAGACCATTTTCGCGATCGGAAGGGATGCCGGCATTCCCCACAGCGCGGGTGAGAAAGATAGCGTGATGGAACTCGGCAAGACCATCGTTTTTGACATTTTCCCCTGTGAAACGGGTGGTGGATATTTTTACGATTTCACCCGCACCTGGTGCCTGGGTCATGCTTCTGACGAGATCCAGAGGATCTATGATGATGTTTTCAGCGTACATCAAAGCATGTTGAAATCCATCAAAACCAACACCCCCTTCCGTGAGTATCAGGTTCAAACCTGTAATATGTTCAAAGCGATGGGATATGAAACCATCGATGAGCACCCCGGATTGACGGAAGGGTACGTTCACAGCCTGGGGCATGGATTAGGATTGGATGTACATGAAAACCCCTATTGTGGGATGGGTTCAAGCAACAAAGACATCTTGCAACCAGGAACGGTATTCACCCTTGAACCAGGGTTGTATTATCCCTCTAAAGGAATGGGCGTTCGCATCGAGGATACCGTCTATTTAAATGAAGAAGGAGAGAGCGAAATTCTAGCGGAATTCCCGTATGAATTGGTCCTCCCTGTGAAAGAGTGAACAGGTATGGAAGAAACGTTTGAAGGGGAAAAAATCATTCGCATTCTGGGTATTGAAACATCCTGTGATGAGACTGCCGCATCGGTGCTGGAAAATGGGAATCAAGTTCTCAGCAATATCGTAGCATCCCAGGCAGATCTGCATGCTCGTTTTGGGGGAATATTCCCTGAAGTTGCCTCCAGGGAACATATCAAAACAATCTATAGTGTGGTGGAGCAAGCGCTCAACGACGCTCATGTGGATATTAGGGAGATCGATGCCATTGCCGTAACCCGTGGACCCGGATTGGCAGGATCACTGGTGGTAGGGATGAACATGGCAAAAGGGCTCAGCCTGGCAAGCGGTATACCCATCATCGGGATCAACCATCTGGAAGGGCATCTTTACTCCGCCTGGATTCCCCAGGAAAATCCTGATTACCAGGAACCCCAATTCCCCACAGTGGCTTTAATCGTATCGGGGGGTCATTCCTCATTGATCCTGATGAAAGGTCACCTTACCTATACGCAATTGGGGCGCACACTGGATGATGCCGCCGGTGAAGCGTTTGACAAGGTTGCGCGCCTGCTTGACCTGCCCTACCCAGGAGGTCCTTCCATCCAAAAAGCAGCGGAAACAGGCAATGTACATGCTTTCAACTTCCCACGAGCCTGGCTGGAGGATAGCTATAATTTTTCATTCAGCGGATTGAAAACAGCCGTGTTGCGCACCATCCAGGAACTGCACGCAGATGGACGCCCCGTATCCGTAGAAAACATCGCTGCCAGTTTTCAGCAGGCGGTGGTAGATGTGCTGTTCACCAAGACGGTGCAGGCGGCGCGCCAATTTGAAGCGAAAGACATCATCGTAGCAGGAGGGGTCTCAGCCAACCGCGCCCTGCGCAAAGCATTTTTTGATCAAACAGAATTCCGCATGCACATCCCACCCCTCAAGCTATGCACCGATAATGCAGTCATGATCGCTACTGCAGGTCACTACCGTTTCATCAATGGGTTCCGCGACGATCTGGACATGGATGTCCTTCCCAACTGGGAGCTGGCAGAACCAGCATGATGCTCAAGCGCTCGCTACCGCAAACCGATGAGAAGGATGAGCAGAATTCTCATCCACATGAAAATGAACCGATCTGTGGTTTTTTCGCCGGGGCGCGATGCCCAAAATGCAAGCAGGGAATTCTCGATTATAACGGTATGTTGAATTTGCAATGCCCGATATGCGGGTTTGAAAACGGATATGGATTCACCTGATAACATCTTGCTGCCCCGGTGGGGCATTACACACGAACAAAGGAGAACAAATGGAAGCAAAAGTCATCTGGAAGAATAAAATGAGCTTCGAAGGGACATCCGACAGCGGGTTTTTCGTTCCCCTGGGTACCACCCCCGCCGTGGGAGGAGATAACGATGGCTTTCGCCCGCTGGAATTGCTTGCCATCGGTTTGGCGGGGTGCACAGCTATGGATGTCATCTCTATTCTCAATAAGAAAAAACAGGATGTGCGTGCTTTTGAGGTACAGGTTCATGCAGAACGAGCAGAAGAGCATCCCAAAGTTTTTACCCATCTAACCATTGAATATATTCTTTCCGGGAAAGAAATTGATCGCAATGCGGTCGATAGAGCGGTCGAACTTTCAGCAACCAAATATTGCCCGGCACAGGCTATGTTCAGCAAGATCGCCCCGATTGATCTGGTCATCACCATCAACGAAGCATAAGCGTAAGATTTATAGATCAAGCCATCTGGCAGCCATATCAGGCAGATCCTCAACCGGTCCTCTTTGTTGTGTACAAATGGGTAGTGAATTGAGGAATAATTGCCCATATTGCTTGCTGATAATTCTGCGATCCAGCACAGTTACAACTCCCCTATCCGATTTGGTGCGGATCAAGCGCCCAAAACCCTGCCTGAAACGCAGGATCGCTTCCGGGATCTGGTATTCCTGAAATGGATTTTCAAATGTCTCCGAGCGAGCCGTGATGATGGGATCGCTTGGCACATCAAATGGCAATCTGACGATCACCAGTACAGAGAGCGCCTGACCAGGAACATCCACACCTTCCCAAAAGGAGCGGGTACCAAGCAAGACTGCACTCTCGGTACTACGGAATGTCTCCAGCAGTGCATTGGCAGATGCACCTTCTCCTTGTTCGAAAACCTGAATATGCTCTTTATTGAGCAAGGGCGAGATCTTGCGGGAAGTCAAGCGGAGCTGTTTATACGAGGTGAACAAAGCCAGCATCCTACCGCCGGTCGCTTTTGCCAGACGCAGGATGGTACGTTCCACCCACATTTGGTATTGATTATGGTCAAAAGGTTCCGGCATATCGGTAGGTAGATACAGCAACGTAGATGTCTCAAAATCAAAGGGAGACCCCAACAGCAGCTCATCCGCCTCGTCCGCGTTCAACCGGCTGCGTAAATAATCAAACTCACCGTTGGTAGTCAGCGTAGCAGAGGTTAGGATGACACTCTGTTTTTCATGCCAAAGATATTTTTCCATTAAAGGACCAATATTTAACGGTGCTACGTTGACCGTTAATCTCTCAGAACGTGGGTTGATCTCCAACCAGTACACATTTGCAGGGTCAGGCTCATAAATGAGAGATGAGAAATTAGTATGTATTTCTTGGAATCGTCTCGCCAGCCGCGCCAGATCAGAAATGCTCTCCTCCACCTCCAGCTCTTCTGAGAAATCAAGATCTGCCACATCCCGTACCACGCGGGATATATCATTGAGCATGCTTTCCAGTGTGATACTGGTTTTTTGCCAATCCACTTCGATCTCCGACCAAATCGGCTGGCGCGTGGTAGAAAGCTCCACACGCTGGCGTTGACCATAATCGCTTACCTCTTTTCCCTCACGCATTTCTTCCATAAAGGTTTCCAGTGAAAGGATAACCTGGTTGAATTCATGTTCAAGGCGAAAAGAGAGGTCTGTAATTTCTTCAAGCACATCGTGGAAAGCACTGTACTGTTCCTGGTTCATGCGGCTTTGCAAGCTCATAGCCAGGTTTCCCAGAGCACCGGTTTTGATGCTGCCCAATTCTTCAATACTACGTTTGATATCACTATTGGAGACCCGATAAGTAAGAGCGTTGGTAGAAGCATCTTCAAGATGATGTGCTTCATCCACAATGAGATACTCATACTCAGGCAACACACGATTTTCTGTAATCACATCTGCCAGTAAGAGAGCATGATTGACGACAATGATATGCGAGCGCAGGGCTTGTTGGCGAGCCTTGAAATAGGGACAAACCCCGCCCAAACGGGACATGCAGGCTTCTGCACCGCAATTTTCCTCTTCGGCAGAAAGTTTTGACCATACTTCCCACTCCTGACCCCCATTTAAATTCAACTCTCCGCGGTCACCGCTGCCGCCCTGTTGCAGCCACACCAGAACTTTGGCAAGAATGCGCATTTCCTCATTTGTACGCGGTCCGCGGAATCGCATGCCCTCCAAGCGGCGCGGGCAGAGATAATTGCGCCTTCCTTTAAGAACGGTAGCGGTTAGATCAATATTGAGAGCTGCGCGCGTATCAGGAATATCTTTTTTGATAAGCTGATCTTGCAAAGCGATGGTATTGGTAGAAACGATCACTCTTGCCTGGTTGCAACTTGCCCATAAAGCTGCCGGAACCAGATAAGCAAAGGATTTCCCGGTTCCAGTACCCGCTTCAACCATGAAGTGCTGGCTGCCGTTCAATGCAGCTGTGACCATACGCGTCATCTCTATTTGTTGGGAACGGCTTTCGAATTGAGGAATGTACTTCGAGAAGGAACCCCCGGGCTCCAGATGAGCTGCCACCTCGTCTTCATTCAACTGTTCAAAGACTGCCTTGGGTTTCAAGGGAGGTTGCTTCAACCCATCCAGACTGCCAAAAAGCACTCCATAATCCACCTGTTGCACCGTTCTGGCTTTGATCGGTTCCTGGATACGTTGTTTTAGTACCTGGGTGAAGAACCACTTTCCTCCCCAGGCAATACCTTTTCCCTGGTCCACGATCTCTTTAATAAGCTGCACTGGCAGCTGGTTCGCCAATTCAACCAACCGCGTGAAGATCTCAAATGTCATGCGGGCATCATCCAATGCCCGGTGCGCATGCAGTTCATCCGTACTAACCTGCAGGATTTCTACCAAGGATCCAAGGTTATAACGGCTGGCACATGGCATTAATACGCTCGCCAGATCGAAGGAATCAATCTCGTCATTGGATAGTTTGAACTTATGACTTCTCAGAAATGCGAGATCAAATTGAACATTATGACCGAGCAACGGAAAATCACCCAAGAAATCACGAAATTCCTCCCGAACTTCTTCAATCAAGGGTGCGTTCCGCACCATTTCGTTCGTAATGGATGTAATCTGTGTGATTTCAGGGGATATCAACCGCTGGGGATTGATAAGGGTTTGATACGTTTCGAGAATATGTGTACCGTCAAACTTGACGGCTCCGATCTCGGTGATCCTGTCTTGATGTGGATCCAATCCGGTAGTTTCCAGGTCAAATGCAACAATGGGAGGCATGCTTCAGATTATAACATCTCGTTTTTATACAGGACCTTATCTATGGGATTTTCAGTAGATTTTATCAAACAGGCGGAAGGAAATTCCTTCCGCCTGTTACATGGTTATATCCTCAATTTCTATTCCATCGAACTCAATTCCATGGAAAAAGAAGCATCTTCAGACACCTGCTTCACCAAGCCTACCCCCTGCACATACCAGGAAGACATACCGTATTCCCCTTGAATAGAGGGGATATCCAATCCCTCCATCTTTATACTGATATCCAGCTGCATGATGGAATCGACCCGCATGGCTTTGTCATAGTTACCCGCAGGAACGCTGATCGGCTCTTCTGCAGCGATAAGGTTGTTCATCGTTATATCGATCACCGCATTTACCAAACCAAGATCCTCGACATTAATATCTCCAGCTACCTTCCACAAACTGGTCCACTCCGAATCCACATACCACATTTCTTCTGCCGGGAAAGTGATCCCACTGAATTCCAGTGTTTCAATATCGTAATCATAATCATAGCCCATCGAACCCAGAACTGCTGGAACATTGGTGGCAGCAAAGTCGGTGGATATCAAACCTTCCTCGGTGCATGTCCACCCAGATTGAGCGCTAACAGGGGGATCACTATCAATTTCCTGCATCCAAACAAAGGAATCATCTGTGATCTCTTCATACCAGACCCTATTTTCAACAAATAATCCATTCTCCTCAGCCATGCGATAAACCCAGGTTGTATCAGGCAGAATAGGGAAATAGCTCACCCCACATGCGCCACTCAGCACTGGTTCTACCGTTGGTTCTTCTGCCGGTTCTATTATGAGTTCTTCTGAGCTTTCAACCGTCTGATCTTTCTGTGAGCAAGCGCTCAACAGAAATCCAACAATCAGAAATATTATGAATAATCGTCTACGTTTCATTTCATCTCCAATCTTCTGGTCTAAGCCAAACCTTATTCCATTGTATCAAAACCCGTACTTTATAAAAGGTACCATCAGGAAGAAAAATTGTAGAAAAAATAGGACAGGATTATATATGTGATTTAAAAAAGACAAGAAAAATCACCATAGAATCACAGATATTCCTTTAATAGAGGATCTAAAAAGAGGAGGGAATTTTTCATTCTCTCCTTTTTTAGATTAGAGGAGTTCTACTTTCCACGGTTTCGGGTAGCTACGTCAAAGATAACCGCTCCCGCCAGCACTACACCCTTCACAATATACTGGGAAGAGATATCGATTCCCATCAGGTTCATACCGCTCGTTAACGACATCATCACCAGAGCGCCAATAACGGAACCCGTGACCTGTCCAACGCCACCGGCTGCAGAAACACCACCCACATACGCTGCTGCAATGGCATCCATTTCAAACAGTGTGCCTGCGGTAGTTGTGGCAGATTGCAGACGCGAAGTAAAAAGGATACCCGATAGAGCAGCCAGCATACCCATCGATCCAAAAACAATATAGGTTATCTTTTTTACATTGATACCGCTCAATTCGGCTGCTTCAGGGTTTCCACCAACTGCATAAATGTAACGACCCAAAACTGTCTCCGTCGTAATGAAGTGGTATATGACAACCACCACCAGCACAATCACAAATGTCCACGATAAACCGTTATACCCTGCTAACACCCAGGTAATTCCAAGGATGAGAACTGAGGTGATAATTAATTTA
>LDZU01005528.1_pt1 | contig 59790 bp, 57 predicted proteins | sample 615531 | NCBI WGS metagenome assembly LDZU01 (sample SAMN03408293, study PRJNA278302) | terrestrial metagenome | isolation source: oil reservoir sample SB2 | place: USA: Alaska, North Slope, Schrader Bluff formation | collected 2011-09 | reverse complement strand
CCATATTTGTATTATGAAAGGTGGGGATGCCCGAAGAAGCAAGGAATACTGCGATACTAAGAGATTTTTAGCCGGACAAATGTCCTAAATGTAATTCCATCCATATTTTATGGATGCTGTTTTCGCCATGGCCCAAAAGTATAAGCTTGCTTGGGCCGAAGGTTGCAACCTGCCTGCATAACTCGGAGCCGATGGAACCTCCGGCGCCGGTGATAAGTATTGTCTCTTTTTTAAGGTATCCGGCTATTTCCTTCAGATCAACCTGAACTGGCTCCCGCCTTAAAAGATCCTCCAGTTGTACAGGCCTGAGGCTGCTTACCGATACCTGTCCTTCGATAATCTGGTACACGCCTGGCAAGATTTTCAGCTCAGCTTTTGTGCTGCGGCATATCTCCACGATATCGCGTACTGCGGAAGCGCCTACTGAAGGCATAGCGATAACGATCAACTCAATTTTATATTTCCTGACGATATCTGGAATCTGCTCCCTTTTACCCAAAACAGGCAGACCCATTATTGTTAAATTGTGTTTATTACTATCATCATCTATAAATCCCACCGGAAGGATATCACTGTTGCGAGTTTTCATTTCTCTTACTACCATCGCTCCGGCGTCACCTGCGCCGATGATCAAGGTCCGCTTGCTGGGTATGGTTTTACTGCTCTTCTGGCGTTCATAATTAATGCGCAGAACCATCCTGGACCCTCCCACCAGCAGGATGGCATAAGCCCAATGCACAATAACGATAAATCTTGGTATAGGCGAAAAAAAGAAATAGGTAACAATTACAGTGCCCAAACTTCCCCAGGTGACTGCCTGGATAATAGCCATCATCTCTCCCAGGCTTGCATAGGCCCAGACCCGGTTATATAGCTTAAAAAAATAAAAAACTGGCAGAAACGCTATTATAATGACAGGGGCGAGCTTAAAATAGGCCATTAATTGCTGCAGGGCAGTTTCGTAGCCGTTGCTGGACCGCAGGATAACCGCTATAGCCAGCGCTATATTCAACAGTAATGCGTCAAACAATACGAGTAAAATAATTCTGGTGTAGTTTTTCAAAATAAACACCCTACTTTTTTCCTAATTGAAGTCTTTCCAGATGTTTATAATCTTGCCGGATGTGATTATCCAAAAAAGCATATATCTGAGACTAAAATTTTTATTCGTCGCTAACCTTCTCTTTCTTTTTTTGTCTTTCCTGGTTTCTCTGGTTTCTCTGTATCTTTCATTAATTCGATGATAAAAGATATACCCATAGAAACCATTAATCCAAGAATCAATGCCACAATTATGATTTTTATCCTTTCGGGTATAACTAAATAAGGACCCATGGCGGGGGAAACTACAACCAGGTTGGCTCCCCCAAAATCAAGGTTGCGGGCAATTTGAGCATTTGTAATTCCCTCGGATAAAAGAGCCAGGATATTATTAAGACGATCTTTCTCCGATGGACTTATAGTTTTCTGAAGTTCTTCTTTGATTGCTTCCGCCTGGTCTTGTAGATACTTGACGGAACGGTCTATTAAATCCTTGTTCCTTTCCGTCATCATGGCTATGAGTTCACGGCTTAGAGTATTGGCTATTTTGACCGCTAAATCAGGATTACTGTTATTGACAGTTACTTCGATTAGGTAGGAATCCTTTGTCACTGTCGTACTGATCTGACTGGCCAGATAGCGGGGTGTGTAACCCATCTTAAGCAAATCCATTTTTCTAATAACTCTCGTCATTAACGCTTCGCTCTTGATTACACCGACATAAGTATTCATTGTCAAGATTGGTGTCCGGTTGACATAGTTGATAATGGAATTCAGGTTGTCTTCCCGGCTGGATTGTGACTTCACCGTGTCGGTTGCCTGGGTTACCAGTAATAAAGTTTTTGCGTTATAGTATGGTTTTAAGATATAAAAACTGTAATAATAGCCGGCGCCTGCAAAAAGCAGAGTAAAAATAGTGATAAGTATGAAGTATTTTCTAATAACCTTCAATATGGCTCTTAAATCAGTTAATTGATCATCAGAATTATTTGAGAGATCCCGATCGCTCAATATAGTGCCTCCTTATTCGCCAAATATTTAGATCGGAACAAGAATATTGCCGGTTCATACCTTCTTGTTGGTGCATTACTAGCAAATGTCGTAACAAAAAATACCTTTCTTTGGTATTATAAATAATCTTGGGGACTATTACAATATGAATTTGTAAGTATTTGGAGAAACCTCTCATGAACAGCAAGTCTTCTTTATAAATAATTCGTTTAGATGATAGTTTTTATTAAGTATTAAAACGAAATTTTTATATATACCATGAATTACCATATGGGCATCCTTTTGCCATTTTAGAATGTTCTTCGTCAAGTCCTATTGTACCAAGACGAGGGTGTTTTTTGTTTTTTTATTTGTTAAATCTATGTAAATTTTCTAATTAAGCCGGAAAAATGTCTGGAATAAAATATTTATTTATGTTAATATAAGTAAAATCTTTATTTATATTATACTGGAGTTTTTATACACAGAGAGACATGGAATATCATTCCGACGCCTACAGCTATTCCAAGGACAAATATAAAATGGAATAAAAATTGGAGAGACAAGTATTTATAACATGATTGAACTAGCCGATAATACTTTTAAAGCTTTTTAAAATTCACAGTGTAAAAGTTGGGTTCAACAATGAGCAAAATTGTGTTTAACAGAAAAAAAAGAAGCGTAAGTTACCATTATAGTGTTTTTGGACTGCATATCTCATCTGATATTTTGCTGCCGGAATTGGTGGCGGTTGATCTGCCCGGAATGCCGGAGGTCACGATCAGATTAGGTCAGGCGCCGGATAGCTTCGCAGTTGACTTTGACAGATTTGAGAGTTATAAAGCTGAAAAAAACAAGTTATTACTACATATCCCCGGGGTGGCTTGTTATTATGTAACTAATGGAAACAATATCGTTGTGGAAACTGCGGAGAAATCGGAAGAAAGTTCAGTAAGGCTTTTTCTTCTGGGCACTACATTTGGCGCGCTGATGATGCAGCGTGGAATTCTACCCATTCACGGCAGCGCTATAATTATCAATGGATACTGTGTTATCTTTACCGGAATTTCAGGCGCCGGCAAATCAACTTTGTTAACTGCCTTCAGAAAAAGAGGTTATTCTTTTTTAACAGATGATGTTGCAGCGGTAACATTGGACAATGAAGGTACCCCCTGGGTACATCCAGCCTATCCTCAACAAAAACTATGGCGCGATAGCGCAGAAACCATGGATGTCGACATTGCCAACCTGACACCGTTTTATTCCAATAATATTGCAGATAAGTTTGCAGTGCCTGCGCTGAAAGGATATTGGCAATCACCTGCGCCGCTTGGCGCGGTATATGAACTGGAAGTTGAAAAAGACTGCAGCGCAGCTATCAGCCCGCTTGCAAGTATTGACAAGCTGGCAGTGCTGATGAGCCATACGTATCGGCCATGGTTAATAGACGGGTTGGGATTGAAAGCGGCGCATTTTAATCAATGTGTTGCAATAGCAAGACAGGTTTCTGTTTCTCGTCTGACCAGACCGGCAGGGGTAATCTCAGTTGAAGAACAGGTTAACCTTGTTTTACAGGATCTAGAGTCGCTGGTCAGAAAACAGGATCTGATAATGCAAGCCTTATAGAAAGGGATAATTATGGAAACAAAAAAGGAAATCAGTGAAGTTACCGTTGTAACCCAGGCTGCAGGGCTTGTGGCCGCCGATTTGGATGGAGAAAAAGTCATGTTGAACATTGATAAAGGCAGCTATTATGGTTTAAATGCTATCGGCAGTCAAATATGGGAATTATTAGCAGCGCCTCACACAATAAAAGAAATAGTGGATGTTCTTGTAAAAGAATACACTGTGGAAGAAACAATCTGCCGGCGTGATGTGTTGTCATTCGTAAACAAACTTTATGACCGGGGACTTATAGATATTGATTAGCCGGCAAAAAGAATTTATAATGACTTATATTCACATATTGAGAAATATTATAGTTTCTATTATATAAAAGGTAGGGGAAGGAAGTGCTTCCTTTGAAAAAGGTCTGGTCCGAACCGACAGTAATCGAGATCTCAACTAAAACGACAGAAAATTATCAAGCACACGGACTAAATGGACCACATTTACCAAATTTACCGCATGGATCAAATGGGCCACAAGGACCACACACACTACAAGTTATTAGCTGATTGAGCTGGTTAATTCAGCTCAATATATTGTTTCGTTTACTGTACATCGTGCGTAACTGCAGGTTCTAGCTTAGCTGATATAATGGCAATTACTAGATTGATATTATAATCTTCTAGTACCATGCGCTAAGCTCGAACCGCTTTTTTATTCATGAGTTAACGAGGAATCAGTATTATGGCTTTGATTTACGTTTATGTCAGGGAGTTATATAATCTATCGCGGATCAAGTTCGTGGTTAATTTTATACTGATGATTTCGCTTGGAATGATGGAAGGTATAAGCGTTTTAATGATTATACCATTATTAACGGTGGCCGGCGTCATTCCGGGTATAGAAGTAAGCAGCGGATTATCTTCTTTGCTGAATAATTTTTTTCAGAATATAGGTTTGCCGTTAAACCTGACAATGGTGCTTCTGTTATATATAAGCCTTAATTTTGGCCAGAGCTGGCTGCAGCGGCTTCAGTCCATAATTAAGTTCGAAATTCAGCAGTCGTTTGCTGTCGCCTTATCCGTCAGGCTCTTTAAAGCAGTGGCATACGCCGAATGGCAGCTGTTAATATCAAAGACGAAATCGGATATTACAAATGTCATCATTACCGAGCTCGAGCGCGTTTATTACGGTGTGAATTATTTCTTACAGCTGGTAACTACTTCTATAATTTCTTTAATCCAAATTACTATAGCTTTTATGATCGCGCCTGGTCTTACTTTAATGGTGCTGATCAGCGCTTTATTATTGTTTGTGTTTTTACAGACTTTTGCCAATGATTCCCGCAGGTTGGGAGAGGTGATTACAAGTTTAAACAGTAACCTGCTGTTTGATCTTACAGAACATTTAAACGGTTTAAAAGAAATCAAGAGCTATGGTGTTGAGGCTGCTCAGGTCGAAAACTTTATCAGAACACGTGAAATGATGAAGAAGAACCTGACCAGGTTCAATAATTTGCAAACCAGGACAGACATGATCTACAAAGTAGGCGCAGCCGTTTTTATAAGCCTTTTCTTGTTTAGCGCTGTTGAAATATTTAAGCTGAATCCCCAGGATTTCATCATAATCTCAGTTATTGCGGCCCGTCTCTGGCCAAAACTCTCTTCTTTCCAAATGGGGCTGCAGAACATAAACATTATGCTGCCCGCTTTTCATGCTTCTAAGGAATTAGAAGATGAATGTCTTGCCGCCAGAGAGAACCTTCCGCCTGGCGGAACATCAAAAAAGATAGAACTGAATCACGGAGTTATGTTTCGTGATGTTTCATTTGCTTATAATTCAAACCGTTCCGGCTACGCCGTTAAAGATCTGGATTTTATCCTTCCTGCAGGTACGACTACCGCTTTTGTCGGTGTTTCCGGGGCTGGCAAGAGTACTATTGTTGATCTGTTGATCGGACTGCTGAAGTCGAGCAAGGGAGATATTTTAATAGACGATGAACCACTGATGGAAAATTTACTCCCCTGGAGAAATTCCATCGGCTATGTTCCCCAGGACGCTCTTTTATTTAATGCCAGTATCAGGGAAAATATGCACTGGGTCTGTCCGGATGTTTCAGAAGAAAGAATTTGGGAAGCCTTACGGTTAGCTGCGGTTGATTCCTTTATCAGCAGTCTTCCCGACGGCCTTGATACGGTTGTAGGCGACAGAGGAGTACGCCTGTCCGGCGGAGAGCGTCAGCGAGTTGTGCTGGCAAGAGCGCTTTTAAAGAAACCCTCTGTCCTGATTTTGGACGAAGCCACTAGTTCCCTGGATACTGAAAACGAAAAGCGTATTCAACAAGCTATTGAAAACCTGCGGGGCAAGATGACGATCCTGGTTATTGCTCATCGCTTATCCACAATCAGGAACGCCGACAATATCCTTGTGCTGGAGCACGGGCAGATCGTAGAACGAGGCAACTACCAATCTTTAATGCAAAACAGGGACGGCAGATTTCATGCGTTAGCTTGTTTATACGAAAACGAGGCGCTGCCCTCAGTATGACGTTCCTTCATAATTACAAAAAGGACTTGTTTGTTTTGCTAAAAAACATTATTAAATTCTGTGCTTTGCCATGGCGGGAAAAGGGATTGTTTACAGAGGCCTTTTTTTTGACAGGAATGGTGCGTTTGATTATTTTAGCGCTGCCGTTCCGCTGGCTGGCGCCTGCTCTCGGCAAACATATGCAGGAATCGCCGGATAATGAAGATGTTATTAGACTAAAAGCAGCCAGGCGGATTGGCTGGATAGTTGAATCAGTGAGCCGCTTTACTCCATGGGAAAGCAAGTGCTTGGTACAGGCGATAACCGGTAAAATCATGCTCAGACAATACGGAATAGCCAATACGCTTTATCTCGGAGTGGGCAAGAATGAGCAGAGTCTTGTGGCTCATTCCTGGCTTAGATGCGGTAAGGTGATTTTAACCGGCGGTCACGACTTGCGCCGGTTTACTGTAGTAGGAAAGTTTGCTGATGATGGAAGACAGGCGGTAAGGGGATGAACTGCATTGGCTGAGAAGATTTTTAACCTGATTATAATCTCAATGTGTGTCTCATCTATATCTATTACATTAACAAGAGGCAGCCCCTTTTCTTTTTTGCGCGATTGGGCTTATAAACGCAGCAAATGGTTCGGAGCGCTGTTGAGCTGCACTTACTGTACCAGTCACTGGGTTGCCATAGTTATTGTTATTTTGGTCTATATTTATAACCCAATTATAAATATAACAAATATATTGTTCATTGACGCCGCCATAACAGTATTTGCAACCGTTGCGATTTCCACAATCATAACCGGCATAATAGTTAAAAAGTCATAAATTATGGGGGACTAATGAGCGGAGCAACTCATCTTCTTGCAGGCTTAATTTCTTTTGCGCTGGAATCATTTTTATCGTATAACTGCTCACCGTCAATGGTAAAAAGAGCAGCCTCCGTAAAAAGAGCAGCCTCCATTGTAGGAAAAGTAATTGAAAATAATATAGACCCGGGAACCCTGGACAGAATACAAAAGATTCGCCTGTCCAGGTTTAAAATGTCCTGCAGGTTCTCTTCGCGGAATACCCTGAATTAAAGGAAAACATTAGGAATGGCAATCTGACTGTTAACATTGAAACAGGAGTCGATTTAAGCAGCCAGATCAAGGAACTTCGGATTCTTGATCTGAGAATTCATTAAAAAAGTCCGCATAAAAGGTAATGATCCCTGCTTCGTTAATTCTCAACAAGCCTTTGAAAACAGTCAACCACTATCGGATCAAATTGAATACCGGCATATCTTCTAAGCTCCATTAACGCATCCTCTTTACGCAGCGCCTTCCTGTACGGCCGGTCGTTAGTCATTGCGTCATAAGCGTCAACAACTGACAGTATGCGGCATTCAACAGGAATTTCCTGCCCTGCAAGACCCAGCGGGTAACCTTTGCCGTTCCACCACTCGTGGTGTTTTAGTATCCAATCTGCTATCGGTACCAGTTCCGGCAGAGACAGAGCTATCTGATGGCCTATTTCGGTATGCTGTCTCATAGATTTAATCTCTTCTTCCGTTAGCGGACCGGGCTTAAAAAGTATGCTGTCGGATATGCCGACCTTGCCTATATCGTGAAACTGGGCTAAAAGCCGCAGATCGGTAATCTGATTGTCAGGCATTGAAACAATCTCTGCAAGACCTGTAACGAGATCTTCCATTCTCTTGGCGTGATCCTCGGTAATAAAATCCCTTACTTCCAATGTCTTCATCAGCGCCTGTACAATTGAGCTTCGGGCGCTTCTGCTTCGGTGAAGCTTTTCCCTGCCCATGTTGTTTTCCGCTTCCCTGAAAAGATTGCGGAGATCGCCGGAGTTACTCTTCCCAACAGAAAAACCCATGGAAATACTTAAAGGAAGTTGAACATTTTTTTCGTTATAAATCTCAATATTATTTTTGATCCTGGAACAAGCGGATCTAACAGTTTCATCGCTGCAGTTTGGAAGCAGGACGGCAAATTCGTCCCCCCCTACCCTGGCCACAACGTCCCCGGCCCTAAAAGCGTTTTTAATCATTTGAGAAGCCGCAGTAAGAATATTATCTCCATAACTGTGTCCAAGCTTATCGTTTATAAACTTAAGTCCGTCTATATCACACGCAATTATTCCTATGGAGGAAAACCTGCTTTCACCAAAACGGAGCATCTCTTCTTCAAAATAGGCGCGATTATAAAGACCGGTGAGGGAGTCGTGTAAACTCAAATATTCCAACTGCTCCCCTATTTCTTTTACTTCTGTAATATCCATGGATGTACAGAGCATAATTCTTGTCCCCTTGCAATAGACGGCGGCAACTGTCTCTGCTCTCCATCTTAACTCTCCGTTTTTAGTCATATACCGGTATTTGTATGGGAAAACACTCTCTCCCTTTAGTATCTTGATTGCCTTTTCCCTTACCGCTTTCCTGTCTTTAGGATAAACCAGATTCAAAGCGTTAGAACCCAGCAGTTCACTCTCCTGGTAACCCGTTTCCCTTAAAAGAACCGGGTTGATAAAACCAAATTTCCCATCTTTGATCAGATAAATACTCATCGGCAAATTGTTAAAGAGATTCTTAAAAATAGCTTCGGCGCGTCTGCGCTCTGCGTAGTAACGAACTACACCTTTACGTAATTTTTTGTCCATTCTCCTGTATTCAAAGTTTTCGACTTTCTCCCAGCAGCCATCGCGTCTAACTAAGGCATACCGGTAGTTAACTATTATGTCTAACGCTTGATTCACCTGACAATGATCTAAAGAATAAGTACATACTGCAAGAATCTTATTTTTAAGGATATCTTTATTAGAATCTTTTTCATAACTGCAAAGATCTTTGATTTGCTTACTGCTTAACCAGGACATGTCACCGGCTATCCTTAACCCTTCAAATCCTAAAGCCAGGGCTTGATTATGTCTTTTATTCAGGACCTCCATTGCCTTTTCAAGGTTAAAAATATCATCAACAAAATACCAATCCAGATAAGAAACAATTTCTATCTGTTTTCTTTCCAGATAATATTTGAGATCAGGAATGCTCTCCCCAATTAACGTTTCAGCCTCTTTTGCATCAAGCAATCCGGAAGTGACCAAAATGCAATATTCATTACTCTGCAAACCGGCTGTAAAATAGGGAATCAAAATATCCGCCAAGTCTTGTTTCGTTTTGTAAAAGGCACAAAAATGTGTATCCCAGGGAACGCTGGGCAGTATGCCGAGACCCGTCTTTCTTTTTCTTGCTTTCATATTAAACAACTCCTATTACCTTTTATTAAAAATACCCGTTGAATTAAATCCAATGAATTCTCATCTTAATGATTGCGCTGCATTAGCAGCATGGGGATCTATCCTGTTCTTAAAATAGTTATCGGTTTGTCTTAAAAAATATATAGTCCAGCCGCTTCATAAAAAAGCAACTGCTTTATGTACCCTTTCAAACCGTTTAATTGACACGGCAAATTATTTTTGATATAAAAAATCAGGCGTCATAAAGGCATACCGGCTGGAGTTCAATAATTCTACTTCTTCGCCCCGGCGATTGGTCCGGCCCTGGGGGGGGTTATCTGGTAGAATACGTCAACTGGCGGATGATCTATTACTTATCAATGCAGGCGGCGCTTTATCATCTGTCTTCAACTTTATCCATTACCCCGCAGGCGCCTTTAAAGGATAAGGAGGTCCTAAAATTGAAACCCGAACAAATTCTTTCCGACCTAATCAAAATAAATACGGTTAACCCGCCTGGAAATGAGACGGCTGCAGCCGTTTATCTCAAACAAATTTTTGATTCTGCAGGTATTCCAAATGAGATCATTGAATCCGAAAAAGGACGCGGCAACTTTATCGCCCGCCTTGGTGAAGGCGGCAGAAGACTTCTTTTTTTATCCCATACGGATGTAGTCCCGGCCGGTGATGACTGGGACGACGACCCTTTTTCAGGCAGTATTTACGACAATACGGTCCACGGGCGCGGCGCCTTGGACTGCAAGGGACTCACTGCTGCCCAGGCAAGCGCAATGCTTAATCTGGCACAAAACAAAACGCCCCTTAACGGAACGCTGATTTTTGCAGCCACTGCCGACGAGGAAAAAGGGGGCGGCTTTGGTGTAAAAATGCTTCTTGACCGGTATCCTGAAAAGCTGCGCAGCGATTTCGCCATCAATGAAGGCGCAGAGGAACCGGTGCAGTTAGGATCAAACACTGTTTTCTTTATCCAGGTTGGAGAAAAGGGCACTGCCTGGAGCAGATTAATTTCAAGAGGAAAAGCATGTCACGGTTCCATTCCAACTCTGGGGGAGAACGCGCTGGTCAAAATGGTTTCCTCAATTAAAGCTCTTTCCGGCTATAAGCCAGAGATAGTTCTTATCCCTGAAGTTAAGCGCCTGCTGACGGAATTATCAAAAATAAAAGGCTTCGGAGCATCGCTTAGCCCGGAAAATGCGGATAAAATAATCAGTTCCCTCGGAGACAAGAACCTGTCGGAAACTTTAAGGTCAATGACCAGGATGACCGTTTCCCCAAATATGATCTCAGGCGGTGAAAAGATCAATATCGTTCCCAGCCTGTGCCAGGCGGAAGTTGATATAAGGGTTTTGCCCGGCCAGAACCTGGAATATGTACGGGACGAACTGCGCAAATTTGTAAGCAGGGAAATCGAAATCGACGTTTTTAACTATCACCAGCCTACTTTTTCAACATCGGAAACGGAATATTACCGGCTTATCGAGAAAACAACCAGGGAAGCCGCCGGAGCGGGAGTAATCTGCCTTCCCTATATCTCCCCGGGCGCCACGGACTCCAGATATCTCCGGCTGGCCGGGATACCATCGTATGGAATTGGACACATGGCTGACGGATATGACCAGAGCGTTAAAGAGACTATCCATGGCAGAAATGAAAGGATTGATATACCGAGCCTTAAACTAAGGACTGACTTTCTGATCGCCCTGGCCAGGGGGTATCTAACTTAGTTTTTTGCCTCAAACCTTGCTGCACAGATAAACTGCTATGTATTCTTCCCGGTATTGTTTTTTTTCAATGCTGAATCCAGCCTTTTGAAGGAGTCCTTCCATAATCCAGTCAAGGGTTGAATATTTATCTTTTATATGAACTTCCAAATCCCTGGCCGGCCTGTCACCGGCATATTGCTTCATATTGCCTATTAAAGTGTCAAAATAAAGGCTGTAATCCTCTACATCGGATGGATAAACAATATCTCTTAGAAAAAGGCGTCCTCCGCCTTTTAGCAGGCTGCTGATCCGTTTTAAGGCGATTTAAGAGCGTTAATTATTTCTTTGTTTTCCTTTTTAATATTCTCTACAATTTTTCCTGCACGGGCAATTTGCAGGAACAAATTGGGTGTTCCATTCGTCTATTTTATATACAAATTGAAAAGGGGTGTTTGTTTCGATGAAAAATTTTCATCTGAAGGGATCAATTATTTTGGCTGCGGCATTGTTGACGTTCTTCTTCTTGTTCAGCCCAGCCATATATTCAGAAGAAATGGGAAAGAGCGACCTGAAAACATTTAATTCCTATTCCGAATTAAAAGACTTCCTGCTCAGCAACAGGAAGTTCATGCAGAAATTCAGCATGTTCTCCTATGATTTTCCTTTATTAACCGGGGCAATGAAAGAAAACATCTCCATGCCCAGCCTGCAGATGCAGGATGAATCAGGCGGAACTTCAGGTTCCAGAGATTTTTCAACAACCAATAATCAGGTCGACGGGGTTGAAGAAGGTGATTTGGTGCAGTGTGACGGCAAATATATTTACGCTGCAAACAGCCGGGGAATTAGCATTATTTATGCATATCCCGCTGAAAAAGCAAAGGTCGTTTCTAAAATAAGCTTTGCGGCTGAAGCGGCGCCAAATGAAATCTATTTAAATAAAAACAAGCTGGCTGTAATTCTTGGAGACTGGCATTCCCAACCAGGTGTAATAATTAAAGTTTTCGATATTTCCGATCATGAGAAACCTGTTCTGGAGAGGGATATAGACTTCAAAGGCAATTATATAAATTCAAGAATGGTCGGGAATTACGTTTATGCAATTGCCAACACACCGGCAGTTGAATATGAGCCGGCATCCGGCGAGGAACAAGTCCGGCTACCTGAAATCAGCTTTAACACTAAGAATGAAACAATCAACGTTAAAGACATATATTATTTTGATTATCCTGACTACTATAATCAGTATACCTTGCTGATGTCATTTAATATTCTTAATAACAACGAGGCTGCGGCATGTAAGACATTCTTATCCGGTTCATCCCAAAATATTTATTCCTCCCAGGAAAATATCTATCTGTTAAGTCCTAAAATTCCTGACGTGCAAAATTATGTCCAAAAAACAATCAGCAGCCTTAAGGAAGCTCTGCCCTATAATACTGCCAGGCAATTAGACGGACTTTCAACTTTAAGTCCCGTTAAACAGATAGACGGACTTGAAAAAATTATTAACGAAAACTTAAGCAGTTTTAGCGATCAGCAGGTGAATACCCTTGAACAGAAAATGGACAGTTTATTTGGAGACTTGAATAATAAAATAAACCAGGAAAACAGAAAAACTGTAATCCGGAGGTTTTCCATCAAAAATGGCGGAATAACTTTCAGTCGTCAAGGTGAGATTCCGGGTTACGTGTTAAACCAATTCTCCATGGACGAATATAATGGATTCTTCAGAGCAGCAACGACTTCTCAAAGATTTACCTTTGGCGAACCTTTATCGACCTCCAACAACATATATATACTTGATCAGGAAATGAAGATTGCGGGAAGACTGGAAGGGCTGGCCCCTTCGGAAAAAATTTATTCGGTCCGGTATTTTGGACCCAGAGCATATCTTGTCACATTCCGGCAAATGGACCCGTTATTTACGGTTGATTTAAAAGACCCTTACAATCCCAAAGTTCTTGGAGAGCTGAAGATTCCGGGTTATTCGGATTATCTGCATCCTTTTGATGAAAACCATCTTATTGGAATAGGCAAAGAATCGTCTATGTCGCAACCCATTCCCGCAGATGAACTTTTAGGTGACCAATTCCGGGCTATGCCTGTTCTTCCCCGAACAGGAGGACCATATTTAAAAATAGGGTTATTTGATGTGAGCGATCCGGCAAATCCTAAAGAAATATCTAAATACATTATTGATCAAGAAGGTTCGGACTCTCTGGCGCTAAAGGATCATCACGCTTTCCTGTTCAGCCGTTCAAAAAACCTTTTAGTCCTGCCCGTTTCATTTTATCAAGAGCAGGTACAAACAAAAAACGGTTTTTGGGAAGACATCCTTAGTGACGCCTGGCAGGGGGCATACGTATTCGGGATAAGCATAAAAAACGGAATTAGCTTAAAAGGTAGGGTTAATCATTCAGAAGAAAAGATAATCAACGAACAAAATACTTACTACGAAAACGGTATAAAAAGGTCTCTTTATATTAATGACGTCCTCTATACTGTTTCAGAACACATGGTTAAAGCAAGCTCTCTTGAGAACCTAAAAGTTTTAAAAGAGATCGATTTAGGTGTTTAAAGGGAATACTTTGACGCTCATAGCGCTGAGTTTTAATTAAAATCTGAGGGTTTAAAGAAAGTCGTTATTCACAGATGAGCGATATTGCTTGAGTGCCGCTGCAACGCCCGTTGAAGCTTCGGTTACAGATCCACGGTGCGAAAACAGCGGCACACTTAATGTTTCTTGAAAAGGCTTTATAATGTCGGGAACTTAATGCTCGATTTATTTATAATTTTGAATATGTTTTTTTAAAAATATCCCTGTCACAGGGGTAAAGTTCTCCCTTTATCCCAATAATAAGATAGTCCCCCGGTTTTCCTTCCATCTTGCCTTCCAGTGTATCAACTGAAAATGTGTCTTCCATTTGTCTGGCTAAGACAGGTATTGGTTTCTTCACATATTTATCAAAAACTCCCATTTGAGATATTTGCTCCGGCTTGACAAAAAGCATTAGATTACCCCCTATTTGTTATTTTTCTAGCTTATCCAGTTTCATTCAAGAAATACGGGGTAAAAATGGCCGAAAAAAGTACCGTTCAGCTTTGCTTATCTTCTGCTTTGCGCCAGTTCCCCCACGGCGCAACCACCAATTCGCCCGAGTCAAGGCGGACCAGTATATTTCTCGGCCCGGGACCTTTAGCCCGTACAATCACCATGCCGCACTCGCCGTATAAACGGCGCCTGTGATCACGGTTTACATAACGTACACGTATTTCTTTAATAAATATAACCTCCTCACCACAAGTAAAATACGGTGATTAAAAATTATTATAGCTTATCTCAAAGGCTTCATCACTCCGAGAATAAAACGAAGATAATGTCGAATATGCTCGCATTATGTTGTTTAGAAAAATAGAACATGTGCCGATTATTAAAAAACGAGATATTTCTCTTTTTACTTTTTGGCGCCTATTCTAAGGTATTAAATGATTATTAAAGTAAACCCGGGCAGGAGGAAAGAAATAGCCGTGAACGATTTATTAGCTGAAAAAATGGAAATGTTAAACCTGTTTATAGCCGATAGCCGCGAACTTCTTGATGATGCGGAACCACAAATTATTGTTATAGAAAAAAGCGCTCTTAATTCAGGGAAAATTGATCAGGAAGCCCTGAACGCAGTTTTTCGTTTGTTTCACTCTGTTAAGGGCTCGGCTTCTTTCCTTGAACTCCATAATGTAATCAGAGTAACGCATGAAGCAGAAACGTTGTTGGATATTTTGCGTCAAGGAGAGGTAACTATTAAACCAGGACATGTTGATTTGCTGATTGGCGCCGTTGACCTGGTTAGAAATATTCTGGATGTAGTGGAAGAACGTCAAAGCGATACGGGTTTTGAAGACAGCGCTGAAAAAATAAGCAATGAACTCACAAGGACAATTAACTCTTTATCCTGCCGGAACCAGGTTGATACTGAAAAAGGAGAAAACAATGTCTTACCTGCTCCTGAAGAAACAGAACTAATGAATAGTCCCATAAACGAAGCCAATGAGATTCCTGCCGAAAAAGACTCCGAAGATATTCTTAACAGTGATGAAATTCTAGAACATTTCATAGAAGAGGCAAATGAGCTTCTAGACGAAGCTGAAAACGTTCTTCTTCAATTGGAAGGATTGCCTGATGATCTTGAACTGGCAAATAATTGCTTCCGTTTCATTCACAGTTTTAAAGGCAACGCTGGTTTTCTCGGGTTTGAGCCGCTAGAAAAAGTAAGTTTCCACGTTGAGAATATCCTTGGAGAAATTAGAGAAGGAAGACAAGCCTGCAGCTCAATAACAATTTCTTTCCTGCTCTACGCTGTTGACGCGCTGCGTAACGCAGTAGCGTTAATTAATGATGGTAAAGATCCTGAAATACCGGGCATAGACGAACTGGTCAAACGCCTTGAAAAACTTATCGTTCCGGCTGCTGAAAAACCAGTCGAAACAGCGTCTGTTCAGCCAGTGAATAAACCTGAAGAATATACAGAGAGTAAAAAAGAACAAAGCCTTCAAACTATAACACAGCCTGAAACCGAAAAAAAGGCGCCGGCAGCCGAAAACGGAAAGGAAAACGCCGCGCCTGAAAAACAGCCTCAGCAAGCGCAACAGCAGGCAATCAGAGTTGATGTCGATAAACTTGATACACTCCTGGATTTGATTGGAGAACTTGTTATTGCTGAAGCAATGGTTGTTAACAACCAAACTTTAAGGGACCTTCAAATGGAAGGTATTGAAAAGACGGTAACACAGTTAGATAAAATAACCAGGGAGATTCAGGAAGTATCTATGTCCATGAGAATGATCCCCCTTGGCGGAACATTCCGTAAAATGGTACGTCTGGTACGCGACCTTGCTAATAAGGGAAATAAAAAAGTCAACCTGGAAATAATCGGTGAGGAAACGGAAGTGGACAAAACAATAATAGAACATATTTCTGATCCACTGGTGCACCTGATCCGTAATGCGATGGATCATGGAATAGAAAAACCTGAAGAAAGAAAGGCCGTTGGAAAACCGGAAACCGGCCGCTTGACAATTGAAGCAAAGCACTCGTTAGGTGAAGTTTGGATAGTCATAGAAGATGACGGTAAAGGGTTGAACAGGGAAAAAATATTGCAAAAGGGGGTTGAACGCGGTTTAGTCCATAGCGGTGACACTGATTTAAAAGATGAGGAAATCTGGAAACTTATTTTTGAACCGGGTTTTTCAACAGCCGAACAGGTTTCTGATATCTCAGGACGCGGAGTCGGCATGGACGTGGTCAAGAAAAATATCGAAAAACTGCGGGGACGGGTGGAAGTCCGAAGCAAGGCAGGAAAAGGCACTATGTTTGTTGTCCGTATTCCGCTCACTCTTGCCATAATTGAAGGAATGGTTGTAAAAGTCGGGCAAAACCGTTATATAATTCCAATTGTTTCTATAAAAGAATCATTTCAGGCCGGGGCGGATCAGATCACATATACACCTGATAAGTTGGAAATCGTTAGCGTCCGCGGAGAACTTCTGCCTGTCCTTCGTCTGCACGAACTTTATGATATTGAACCTTTGCACCAGGAACTTTCTGACGGGATATTAATGATCGTTGCCAGCGATGAAAATAAATGCTGCTTATTTGTTGACGAATTAATTGGTCAGCAGCAGATTGTCATAAAGGGACTTCCGGCCTATCTTGGTTATGCAAAAGGGATCTCAGGCTGCGCAATTTTAAGCGATGGAGATATCAGTATGATTCTCGACATTGAAGATTTAATAATTTCCGTGGAAAATAAATAAAAAATTGAGGTGGGACTGTGAGTGTTAAAGAAAGATTGGAAGTAGATCTGCTGGAGGATGATTATGACGATGAAGACACCCAGGAGGATAAGTTTTTAACCTTTATTCTGAGCAGAGAGGAATACGGCATCGAAATCAGGTACGTCACAGAGATCGTGGGCATTCAAAATATTACCCAGGTCCCGGACATGCCAGGTTTTATCAAAGGAGTAATCAACCTTCGCGGTAAAGTTATCCCTGTTATGGACGTACGTCTGCGCTTTGATATAGAAGAACGTCCCTACGATGACCGCACATGTATTGTTGTCATAAATATTAATGAACAGGCTGTAGGGCTAATTGTTGACAGGGTGTCTGAGGTTCTGGACATACCGAAAACTGAAATAGAACTGCCACCCAAAATAAGGAGGAGTGAAAGAAGCAATTTTATCCAGGGTTTAGGCAAGGTAGGCGATAAGGTAAAAATTCTGCTCAACGCCAACAAACTACTTTATGAGGGGGAAGAATAAATGCACAACGGTTCAGAAGAAGCAGTTGAAAAGAACACCGGTAAGAAGGCTGAAAACAGTCAGAAAGACTTTTCCGTATTTGACTTACTTGATACTCCTGTTTTGGTTATAGGGAAGGACAGCAATATCATCTACGTGAATCAGTGTCTTTCCGCCATGGCAGGACAAACAAAGGACAAAACAGCCGGCAGTTCAGTAACTGCATTAATTAATACAAAAGATAACCTGTTTGAAAAAGCGTTGGCCGATGGCAAGAAAACCAGCTTTGAAGTCAGAGCAATTATTAATGACAGGAAGGCTACTCTGGAATGCGACCTTACACCTGTTTTTGCCGAGAAAGGCAAAAAAGAAGCAGCTTATTTTATTGGCTTAATCAGGGATATAACAGAACTGGAAAAGAATATGCGCGTCACAAACAGGAAAGCAAAGGTTCTTAACGAAATCCCCACACCGGTTATAGCAGTTGATAATGATCTGAATGTCTATTTTGTAAATCGTGCTGCGTCTTTATTGGTTGGAAAAACACAGGAAGCGTGCTATGATCAAAAGTGTTACGGCTTGTTCAACATGGGCTGCTGCAATACGGATGACTGCCAGGTTGCCAGGGCGATAAAGGGGAAAGGAGTATATACAGGAGATGCAGTAGCCAGCCTTTCCTCCGGAGATCTGCCCATTCGCTGTACAGCCTCACCAATCCTGGATGGAAACGGCAATATTGTTGGCGGCATGGAATACATGCTTGATATCTCTGAAGAGGTAAAAGCAGTTGAAGAAATCAGCAAGATAATGGAAGCTGCCAACAACGGCAATCTTGAGACAAGAGGCAATCTCGAAAACTATAAAATGTCCGGATACAAAAAAATAGTCCAAGGCTTCAACGACACTCTTGACGCCTTCACCACTCCTTTGAAATTGGCGGCGGAGTATATCGACAGCTTTACCCAGGGCAATACACCGCCTATAATTACAGATGAGTATAAGGGCGACTTCAATACAATTAAAAACAACCTGAACTCATTTATCGAAGAAATCGGAGCCCTTGTTGATGAAATAGGCGTCGTTATAACCGCAGGCAAAGAAGGCAAACTGGACCAAAGGGCCAATCCGGACCGTGTGCAGGGTGTCTGGCGCAAGATTCTGCGCGGAACAAATGACGCCGTGGACGAAATAGTAAGACCGCTGAAAATATCAGCCGATTATGTCGAACAGATAGCCAAAGGGGACATGCCGCCGAAAATAACTGAAGAATATAAAGGTGATTTCAATGAAATTAAGAACAACCTGAACATGCTGATCGGCGCAACCGAGCAGATTGCCATTACTGCCCAAATGATCGCCAATGGCAACCTCGATGTATCTTTCAGCGCCAGATCCGAAAACGATATTCTGATGATGTCGCTCATGACCATGATAAGCAAATTAAAAGGTGTTTTTACTGATATTGAAGCTCTCGCGCAGGCGGCCATGGCGGGAGATGTCTCCAAACGCAAAGATGTCTCCGGACTGGATGGCGCCTACTTGAAGATAATTTTCGTCATGAACCAGTTGTTTGATTCGATGGCCGAACCGGTAAACGAATTAACCGACGTCCTCGGCAGAATGGCGGTCAATGATTATACCAAAAAGATAGAAAAGCAATACAGCGGAGTCTGGAATGAACTCGCTTTTGCTGTCAGCGGCGTTCATGGCAGAATGGAGAAAATTCTAAATACAACAATTAATATCGCTAACGGATCGCTTGCTGATCTGGATGAGTACCATCAAGTAGTCCGCAGAAGCGAAAACGATCTGCTTATGCCTGCTTTCACAAGGGCGATGGAATCCATTCAAAAATGCGCAGAAGATGCAAATATGCTGGCCTGGGCTTGTGTTGAAGGAAAACTCGAAACCAGGGCGGACGTTTCCCAGCATGCGGGCGAATACCGCAAGATAATCGAAGGCATGAACGGTATGCTCGACGCAGTATCGGTTCCGGTTACTGAAACCATTACTTGTCTGAAAGCAATGTCTGAGGGCGAACTTGACGTGAGGATGACCGGAGACTACAAAGGCGATTATACCATCGTTAAAGATTCGCTTAATACAAGCCTTGAATCCTTGAATGGAATCATCAAAAAGGAGGCGGTAAGATGCCTTCAGGAGATGGCCAAAGGTAACATGGATGTTTCGGTAGAAGGAGAATACAAGGGCGACTTCGTCTTAATCAAAGACGCTTTAAACACTACAATATCCAGTATGAATGACCTTTTAAACCAGGTAACTGTGGTGGCCGATCAGGTTGCCGCAGGTTCTCAGCAGGTATCGGATTCAAGCCAGTCGCTTTCCCAGGGCGCTACAGAGTCGGCCAGTTCGCTTCAGGAGATCTCCTCTTCGATGCAGGAGATGTCCAAGCAGACCAAGCAGACTTCCGAAAACGCTTCTTTGGTCAGTCAGCTGTCTGTCCAGGCAAAACAGAGCGCTGAAAAAGGGTCCGACCAGATGACCAACATGGTCAAGGCAATGAATGACATTAACGAATCAGCCTCCAACGTATCCAAGATTATCAAGGCAATCGACGAGGTAGCCTTCCAGACAAACCTTCTTGCCCTTAACGCCGCGGTTGAGGCAGCGCGCGCAGGCAAACACGGCAAAGGTTTTACGGTGGTCGCCGAAGAAGTAAGGAACCTTGCCCAGCGCAGCGCCAAAGCTGCCAGGGAAACAGCCGAAATGATTGAAAGTTCGATTAAGAAAACCGAAGTCGGCACAAAGATAGCCGAAGAAACATCCAAGGCCCTTGAAGAAATAACTATAGGATCAACCAAGATCACCGATGTTATCGGTGAACTTGCCTCGGCTTCGAAGGAGCAGGCCATGGGTATTGACCAGGTCAGCGAGGCATTTGATCAGGTTGATAAGGTAACCCAGCAGAACATGGCCAGCGCGCAGGAAATGGCTTCAGCGAGCGAAGAGCTTTCCAGTCAGGCAATTCAGTTAAAACAGACCCTGCGCAAGTTCAGGCTTAGAAAACAAAGCTTTGGCAGTTCCGCAGCAAACGCGCTGCCGCAAGGGATAACACCCGAAATGCTCCGGATGCTGCAGTCGATGATTCAAAGCCAGCAGACGCAGGATCAGGGATTCTCCCTGGCAGGACTCAAGTTGGAAAACAACAACAACGGCGGCACAAAAAAAGCCGCTTCCAGATTAAGGCCTGAGGAAATAATTTCTTTGGACGACACTGACTTCGGCCGTTTCTAAGTTTTTCTTAAAGCTAAAAGCAGACAAGGGGTAAACTCCCCTTGTCTGCTTTTTAAAAAATATACTTGAGGGGAAATTGAACGAAATGCAGCTTAGTCAAAAGGAATACGAATTAATCGGCGGTCTTATCTACGATAAATTCGGAATTAGCCTGAACGAACAAAAGCAAACTTTGATCACCGGAAGACTGCAGAATGTGCTTCAGCAGGGCGGATTTACAAGTTTTAAGGATTACTATCAGTATGTGGCCGGAGAAACAAGCGGAAGCGCGCTTCTAACGCTCATCGACAGAATTTCTACTAACCATACCTATTTTTTCCGTGAAAAGGATCATTTTGGCTTTATTAAGGAAACCTTGCTGCCCCAAATTGTCAAACCACTTGAAAGAAATAATGAAAAAGAATTTAAGATCTGGTGCGCAGGATGTTCCTCGGGAGAAGAACCCTATACAGCCGCTATGGTTATTTCAGAAAGTATCAGCCAGGGATCAATTTTTTATATATTAGCCACGGATATTTCAGTCAGTTCCCTGGATAAAGCAATTAGAGGAAATTATACAAAAGAACAACTGGAAACAGTTCCGCCGTCATACCGTCAGAAATATTTTGTCTCAGTCGGGGATGGCGTTTGGACGATTCATCAAAATTTAAAGAACAAGGTGCTCTTCCGAAGGCTGAACCTGATCCAGGATAGTTACCCTTTTAAAGGCAAGTTTGATGTTATCTTCTGCCGGAATGTAATGATTTATTTTGACAGCCCAACCCGCCGGTCTCTTCTGGAACGGTTTCACCGCTACCTGGAGCCGGACGGGTACCTATTCATCGGGCATACAGAAACAATAGACCGTTCCCTTGGAGTTTTCAGTTACGTAAAACCCGCAATATACCAAAAAATTTAAAAAAGGTGAGCAGCTGATGAAAAAAATAAAAGTTCTAATAGTAGATGATTCTGCCCTGGTCAGGGAAATACTTGCCAAAGGGCTTTCTCAAGATCCGGAAATAGAAGTCGTTGGAACCGCTGCGGACCCTTATATTGCACGTGATAAAATTGTCCGTCTCCTACCTGATGTACTTACGCTGGATGTAGAAATGCCCAGGATGGACGGAATTGAATTTTTACGCCGTCTGATGCCGCAGTACCCTTTGCCTGTAGTGGTAGTCAGCGCATTAACGAAGAAAGGCGCATCTATAACTTTAGACGCCTTTGAAGCCGGGGCTGTAGAGGTTGTAACTAAACCGAACACTGATATTAAACGTGGTTTAACGATGATGCTGGATGAACTGCGAACCAAGGTAAAGATTGCAGCTTTACCATAGGAGCATCCACAGGAGGAACTGAAGCAATTCGCTCTATTATCAGCAGCTTTCATTCAACCATGCCGGGTACAGTAATCGTACAGCATATGCCTGCCGGGTTTACAAAGCATTTCGCAGAAAGATTGAACGGTTTGTCAGCCATGGAAGTAATGGAAGCTAAAACAGGAGATCGTGTAATGGACGGTCGTGTTCTGATTGCCCCGGGCGGACGTCAAATGAGAGTTGTCCGTTCCGGAGGCATTTACCAGGTAAACTGTGATTCAACTGAAGAGGTTAACGGCCACTGTCCCAGTGTGGAAGTGCTTTTTCAGTCAGTCGCTAAATACGCCGGCGCCAACGCGGCCGGAATTATGCTTACCGGTATGGGCGGCGATGGAGCCGAAGGCATGTTGGCCATGCGTCTTGCGGGCGCCAGGACAATAGCGCAGGATGAGGCTACTTCAATAGTCTTTGGTATGCCGAGAGTAGCTTATGAAAAGGGCGGCGCTGAATGCCTGCTTGCACTTAACAGTATACCGGGGGAAGTCGTTAAATTACTCAACGCAAGATAACATTTGGCTGTTTTTTAACAGACAGAAAGAGGTCCCGCTCAGAAAGAACGGGACCTTATTTTGTTTGCATAAGCCATTGTTTTAGGGAACACTCTGCATTTTTATAAACTATAAAGAATGAGATCTCATATATATGTATGAACGGCGTGAAATGTGTTATATTTATTCAGTATAAAATTAATTACGTTGTAACTTGTTGCATCTTAAAACCGTTTCCTCTATATATATTTATCGGACGCGACAATTAATAAATAAACCTGTTTTTCATATTTTATCAGGCTGATTTTAACTGAAAGGGATTCTTTATGGAAAAGACTCTAACCATTTTTCTTTTTATTTTTCTGACAAGCTTTCTGGTTTTTCTGATCTTTGAGAAAACGACAGTGTCTAAAGAAAAAAACAGAAGGATCAACGAGCTTGAGCTTGCCTTAAAAAACAAGGACTCCGAACTGTCCGAAGCCCGGGAAAATATCACGGGATTAAAGGAAAGAATTGCCCAGATAACAACGCTTCTTGAAAAAGAACACAATGATAATAAAGAGAAGCTTTTGATGCTGGAGGAAGCAAAAGAATCCCTTTCCAGCGCTTTTAAAGCTCTTTCTGCGGATGCCCTGCGTGTCAATAACCAGACCTTTTTGGAACTGGCCGCGACAGCTCTGGGAAAATATCAGGAAAGAGCAAAAAATGACCTTGAATCCCGCCAAAAAGCAGTTAATGAAATTGTCAAGCCCGTTCAAGATTCCCTGGAAAAAGTAGATCTTAAAATTAATGAACTGGAGAAATCACGTTTGGAAGCATATACGAGCCTTACCAAACAGGTTGAAGTATTATCCCGGACACAGGAAAGGCTCAAACTTGAGACAATTAACCTTGTCAATGCCCTCCGGACACCAAATGTTCGCGGGCGCTGGGGTGAAATTCAGCTTAAAAGAGTAGTCGAAATAGCCGGCATGGTTGAATACTGCGACTTTATCGAACAAGAATCAGTAAATACGGAACAGGGCCGCCTCCGGCCTGATTTAGTCGTTAAACTCCCCAATAATAAAAACATCGTCATCGATTCAAAAGCGCCTATTTTATCCTATATTGAGTCCTTGGAAATTCAGGATGAAAAAATTAAAGATGAAAAAATTAAAGAACACGCGCGCAATATACGCACCCACCTTGCTAAATTGGGCAGCAAATCATATTGGAGCCAGTTTGACCCCACTCCGGAATTTGTAGTTTTGTTTTTGCCGCGCGAAGCTTTTTTCAGCGCGGCGCTCGAACAAGAACCAGGACTAATCGAGTTCGGCGTTGAACAGCATGTCGTAATGGCTACCCCCACAACCTTGATTGCTCTTTTGCATGCGGTAGCCTATGGCTGGAAACAGGAAAGGCTGACCGAAAACGCAAAAGCCATCAGCATTTTGGGCAACCAGTTATACGAAAGGTTACGGGGCCTTGCCGGATATTTTTCCGATCTCAAAAAAGGCCTGGATAATTCAGTCGAAGCATACAACAGGGCCGTAGGCGCTCTGGAAAGCAGGGTGCTGGTCAGCGCACGTAAATTTAAGGAATACGGAACTGCAGCCGGAAACGAAATAAAAGATTCCGAAATTATTGAAAAAGAAACACGTGCAATACAAAACTTGGAATTATTAACCCCTCCGGCTGCAAACAACGAGTAGAGTAAATAATATTGCACCCTTAGATTAATGCTTATCATCCCGGAATGGAGAATTTAAATGTCAATTCTTATCGGTACTTCAGGGTATAGCTATGACGACTGGCGGGGGCCTTTCTACCCTTCTGCAGTCAGCAAAAACAAAATGCTGGAATTTTACGCGAAAGAGTTTTCCTTTACGGAAATAAACTCTTCCTATTACCACCTGCCTTCGCAAAATCTTTTTCTCTCGCTAGCCAAAAGGACTCCTGAAAATTTTATATTTACCATAAAAGCATACAAGACACTTACCCACGAGCGGCAGGAAAGCGTTCCGGAAGATATAAAAAAATTCTGTTATTCTTTAGAACCCCTGTTGCAAGTAGAAAAGCTTGGCACAGTATTGCTGCAGTTCCCATACTCTTTTCATAATCAGGAGGAAAACAGGCGTTATTTGGCCGGCCTGAAGGGGATGTTCTTAAAATCAATCCCTCTTGTAGTTGAATTCAGACACCACAGCTGGGTTAAAGAAGCTACCTGGGATTTTCTGCGAATGTTGGAAATAGGGTATGTCTGTGTGGATGAACCAAATATAAAAGGACTTGTCGGCCAGACAGCCATATGCGCCAGTGAAGTTGCTTATGTCCGTTTTCACGGCCGCAATCTTGCCAAGTGGTGGAAACATGAAGAATCTTACGAAAGATATGACTACCTGTATACCCGGGAGGAAATAGGCGAATGGACCCCAAGAATAAATGAGCTGGCCAAACAGGCAAAGCAGGTATTCGTTGCCTTCAATAACCATTACCGCGGCCAGGCGGTCCGAAACGCGCGGATGCTTCGCGAACTGCTCCAGGTTTAGGCTTGTACGCCGGCATAAACAACCCGCAGGCCTGGGCGTCCGGATTACCGTTTTCCAATATCTTATCTACTCCCGCGGGCCCGGCTATCTTCAACAGATCGAGATAACCTATTTTCAAAGGGACCCGTTTCTGCAGGGTTCCGTAAGCGGGCACACCAGCCAAACAGCCGCGTCTGACCTCCTCCCTGCCCTGCACCTGCACAAAAAACCTGCAGTCACGGCAATACATTAAGGCCTTCTCCCTCATCTCAGGCAGGATAAGCCTGTGTCCTTCCCAAAGCTTATTATCATGCATACCTGATCCCCGCCCTCGTAAGAGAAACTGCCCTAAAAACAGCCCTCTCGCCAAATCTGCTTCTGATCCTGTCGCACGCCTCTTCGGTTTTCTTAAGCTTTTCCCTTTCACCGAACAAGGTCAGCTGCTCCATTTTTTGAGAGGTCAAACCCGCCAACGCCACTCCGACCATACGCACAGGCCAGCCATCGGGCCAGTGTTTTTTTAAGATTATCAGCCCTGTCTTGGAGATATCAAAAGCAAGATCGGTAAATTCAGGCAGAGTATGCATTCTGGACAGCCAGGCAAAGTTGCTGTCTTTTAAAGACAAAACGACTGTCCTTCCCACATAGCCCCCTGCCCTGACCCGTTCCGCGACCAAATCGGAGAGCTCCAAAATAACAACTTTTATATCTTCGCGTCTTTCATAATCGCGCGGCAGGGTTATTTGCTGGCCGATACTTTTTGTGATATCCAAAGTATTGGGATCTACAGGGCTGCTGTCCATCCCATTGGCGCTGTGCCAGAGCACTTCACCATAAACACCGAATTTTCGTTTAAGAATGGATACGGGAAATTTGGAAAGGTCACCTATAGTGTGGATGTTTAAAAGGTTTAAATGGCGCTCATACCGGGGACCCACTCCGAAAAGCTGTCTTACCGGCAGGGGCCAGATCCTTAAGGGTACATCTTCATAATGCAGAAGGGTCAGACCATCAGGCTTTTGCAGTCCGGCAGCCATTTTCGCCAGCAGTTTGTTCGGACCTATACCTATGCTGCATGTTATGCCGGTTTCTTTACGGATTCGCCCTTTTAATTTCCTGGCGATTTCAACAGGCGAGCCAAAAAGGCTGCGGCAGCCGGTAACATCAAGAAATGCCTCATCAATGGAAAAAGGTTCGACTAAAGGTGTAAAATCCTTCATAATACGCAAAATGCGCGTGGAAAAGTGGACATAAAGGTGATGCTGGGGATTGATGAAGACTGCCTGCGGACAGAGTATACGGGCCTCGTGGACTGTCATGCCGGTTTTTATGCCTTTTGACTTGGCTTCATAACTGGCTGCCAGAACGATGCCGTGGCGTTTGGCTGAATCACCCCCCACTATTACGGGCTTTCCCCTGAGTTCCGGCTGGAGGGCCTGATGGACACTGGCAAAGAAGGCGTTCATATCTGCAAGCAGAATATCTCTTAACACATAAAAAACCCCCTGACCGAACATTTGTTTGATCTAATTATGCCAGTGAACACATGTTCTAGTCAAGAGTTAATTTTTCATATATTTTGTCCAGGCGGCCTGCTATTGCAGGGCTGATATTAATGATGTCCCCGAACAGCAAATACCTTGCTCAGTACCTGGATTCTGCTCTCCCATTCCATTTCCCCCACGGACCGGTATTTACATCTCCCTTGCGTAGTTTACAGCATTTCGAAAGATAGCCTCTCCCTGAGGCTGTAATTGGTTTCCACGCCGCCAGTTGGGATACTGGATTTGATCAACAAATCTTTCCGGATGCGGCATCATGCCTAAAACAAGCCCTGCCGAATCACAAATACCTGCGATAGCATTCAGCGAACCATTGGGGTTGGCGGGATACCCGGCAGCCGGAAGAGATCCCTCGCCGGCGTATCTAAAAACTACCCGGCCGGCAGTCTCAATATCATTTAACGTGGCGGGATCTGTATAGAATTTCCCTTCCCCATGGGCGACCTGGAGGCTTATTTGCTTGCTTTCATTGTCTTTAACAAAAATACAATTTGTTTTTTCAATCAGAAGCTTTACCCAGCGGCACTCAAAACGGCCGCTGTCGTTATGAATTAAAGCTGCCTTTATTTTTCCCGAAACCTGCCCGTCCGGCAGGAGCCCGGTGCGGACCAGCACCTGAAAACCATTGCAAATCCCCAGTACCGGCCTGCCTGCTGTTACAAATTCCTGCAGTTTCTCTTTTAGAAAAGAGGTTAATTCCACAGCCAGAATTTTCCCGGAATGAACATCGTCACCGTAAGAAAACCCGCCCGGAATAACAAGAATCTGATAGTCAAGCAGCTTTTTCTCTCCATTGCGGAGCATATTTATATGAACAAGTTCACTTTCTCCGCCCGATTTATTAAAGGCGTATAAAGTTTCTTCATCACAATTTGTACCGTCTGTTCTAAGTATGCAAACCCTTGGTTTCATACAGGCCTGTCTCCTTATGCATCCGTTTTTTAAGCATTGAATACCTTTTGCATCAGACCTTTCCATGGTTCAATTAAAAGACCGAGATCTACCCTGAACAGTTCACTGCCGCCGGCAAAAAAGCTGATTTCGCGCTTGCTTGTTGTATCGCCGATTTTTATATGCGGCACACCAGAAAATACTGCGTTGTAATCTGTTTCTGAATCCATCTCTACAAGAAAGCAGCCTGCAGTTTCATTGAAGAGAAAGTAGTCAGGCCTCGTCTTATTTTCTATGGTTATCGTTGCGCCTATGCCGCCGCCAAAACACATTTCGGCAAGCGCAGCTGCAACCCCGCCCTCGCTTATATCGTGGCAGGCAAGAATTTGTCCTTTTATTATTGCCTGATGAAGTTTTTTAAAGGTGAGACCCAGTGTATTCAGATCAATAGCCGGAAGGGGACCCTCCAATCCTTCAAGGTCGTAATAAGCCGAACCCCCCATTTGTTCCAGTTCCCGTTTTCCTACAAGTATGATTGAACTGCCTGTCCGCTTAAAATCAGCGGAGACAGTTTTTTGTACATCAGCTATCCTGCCAAAAACTGAAACGCAAAGGACAGGAGGTATTTTCAGCAGTGTCCCGTCACTGCCGCGATAAGTGCTTGATAAACTGTCTTTGCCTGAGATAAAAGGCATCCCGGTTGCCTGTACGAAATCTACACACGCGTCAACCGCTCTGTCCAAGTCCCCCAGTGATTCTTCATCAGGGAACGGCCAGATAAAATTATCGATTAAAACCATCTCTTCCGGATTGGCGCCGGCAGCGACCGCATTAGAGACCGCTTCCGCAGCCGCCCATAGACTCCCGTGATATGGATCTATTGTATTTAAAACAGGATTCAGGCCATGGCTGATTACCATACCATAGGGATAACCAAGCAGCGGTTTTAAGACTACTGAATCATTGGGACAGTCCCCGGAGATCCCGGCAAAGGGCGGCAAACAGCAGGAGCCCTGAACCCCATGGTCATACATGCGTACAATAGGCTCTTTTGAACAAACATTGGGATGACCCATGACCCGTTGATATACTAAAGGCAAATCATTGGGAAGGGGAATACTCTTATTGTCAGCACATTCTTTTTTCTTAAAAGAAGCCTTCATTACTCTTTGAGGCAGGCCGTCATGGAGAAAGCTCATCTGTAAATCACAAATCGTTTCTCCATGGTAGGTAACAACCAATTTTTTGCTGTCTTTAAACTGCCCCAGTACAGAAACTTCAACGTTTAACAAATTGCAGATTTCTAAAACACTTTCCAGATTCTCAGGAGCGACCGCCAGGACCATCCTTTCCTGACTCTCCGACACCCATATTTCCCATGGTTTGAGTCCCGGGTATTTTAAAGGGGCTTTTTCCAGAGCAACCTCCACACCTGTTTGCGAACCCATTTCCCCTATCGCGGAACTGAACCCCCCGGCCCCGCAGTCTGTCACAGCCCTGATTAACCCGGCTAGGCTTGCCTTTATTATTGCGTCGCTGACCCTTTTTTCTTCTATCGGGTGACCGATCTGGACTGCGCTGGAATTGACTTCCGTAGTCCTTTCAGTCATTTCTCCGCTTGAAAAAGTTGCCCCGTGAATGCCGTCCCGTCCTGTGCGGCCTCCTATAGCCAAAACGAGATCGCCAACTTGCGGCTGCCCTTTTGCGCATCTTTCCCGCGGTAAAATGCCGTATGCCCCCACTATTATGGTCGGCTTGGCGCGAAAATCCCGGTGAAAATGGACTGATCCGTTATTAGTCGGTATGCCCATGCGGTTTCCATAATCTTTTACTCCTGCTACAACCCGGCGCAGCAGGTAGTGCGGGTGCAGACAGCCTGGCGGTATCTCTTCTCCCGGGGTATCGGGGTGAGCAAAACAAAATATATCTGTGGAAGCAATTACTTTTGCGCCCTGCCCGGTCCCAAGAACGTCCCGAAAGACTCCTCCGCTTCCGGTCATTGCCCCGCCATACGGTTCAATTGCAGAGGGTGAATTGTGCGTTTCCACTTTTCCGCAAATCGCCCATCCATCGTAAAAATCCATTACTCCCGAATTGTCGGCAAATGCTGAGAGAACGAGCGGATGACGCGTTTCGCTGGTTGCTTGCTGAAGACGTTTTAAAAGGGGAGTCTTTTCCTCCCCGTTGACGATCAGCTTTGCTTTGAAGGTCTTATGACTGCAGTGCTCGGACCATGTCTGGGCGATAGTCTCAATTTCGCAGTCTGTCGGATTGCGGCCGGCTTTTTTAAAATAGCTTTGGATTAACCGCATCTCTTCAAGATTCAGAAAGAGCTTTTCGCTGCTAAGATCCATTAACTGCCTATCGTCCATCTGAGCAACTGGAATAGTCTCGGAACTGGTGGGATTGCCGCGGATTATTAGTGATAAGGGCGCCTTTTCGACAACCCTTTCGACAGTCGTATTTACTAAGAGATGATCGATTACGGCCCGGATATCACTTTCTTTGATTTCTTCGCCATAAAAGGCATATTCCCTGCTTGAGCCGGCGGCGTCGGCATAAACTCCCAAATCTGAGGCTGCTTTTAAAAGAGAGGCTGCCTCAGGGTTCATCACGCCGGGTTTATAGGCCACTTCGACAACTCTCTGAGCCCCTTGCAGGACCGGAGCATTTAAACTATACAGCTGAAATACTTCTTCCGCTAAAAGCTTTTGCGCCAAAAGATCAGCCTGCTTTTCGTCAATGTTCTCAAATCTGTAGATTTTTGCAGTACGTATGCCTGCTATGCTATTTATACCCAAAAAAGCGTTGATATCGTAAAGCAGACCGTTTCCCACAGGGTCGCCGGCGTCAGGACTGTTTGTCACTCTTACTTCTTGAATCATCAAAAGACCCCCGGAAAGTTTTTACTTAATTAATTCCCAAAAACATTATTATTTTAGTATATACGGGGCAAAAAAACAACCTCGCTTATTTTTGCCTTATTGCGCTAAGGGCATTGACCCTCTTAGTTGATGAGTTTTCATACTTTAAGCTTCTTCTATGATTTCACTGATTTCAAGCTTCCTTTGAAAATGCTTTAAAATCTTTGCCAAGCTGTTATTAAAAATCAGGCAAAAGAAAGCATTGCCCAGAGCGTGAAAGGTATCGAACCAGAAGCTGGCTATATTAACTGTAAAGAATGAATTAATATTTAACGGTGAAATAAAAGCAGTCCAGGACCAAATATTCATAATCCAACCAAATAGATATCCCCAGAAAAAGCTAAAAAAAACAATACCCGTGCGTCCAATTTTCGGGCAAATTATTTTCAGAAGACCGGCAGTGCTTCCTGCCATACCCCAGGCGAACATCTGCCATGGTGTCCAAGGACCCTGACCCAGAAAAAAATTCGAGAGGACCGCCGCTGTTGAGCCTACTAAAAAACCGGCCTGTGGTCCGAAAATTAATCCCGTCGAAATTACTAAAAAAGTAGCCGGCTGAACACCCGGTATTATTGCAAAAGGAATCCGGCTGACCGCAGCTATTGAGCTTAGCGCTGCAAGAACAGATAAATACTTGGCTGAAAACGAATTTTTCTCGCAAACCCAATAAAAAAAACACAGGGCAATAACAATGATCTCCAGGGAGAGCAAACCCCAGTCCTGTCTGGATAAAATCAGTATTGCTCCAATGATAACCATTACAGATATTGTTAAAGATATTGCTCTGGTTGTTATTCGCATAATTTTTTTATTTGTTCCAGCGCTTCCCGGACAGTTAAAATATTCTTTTTGTATCCCCTGAATAACCTGCTCATCTGGGTTGAAAAGAAAATCGACTCGCCCAGTATTTCATGTTTTGCGCCATCCCCTGCAATTCTGCCGTCAAACATCAGGATAATCCTTTGGGCGTATTCCGCAGCAAACTCAATATCATTGGTAACGATTACTATTGCCGTGCCGTTTTCAGAATATCTTAAAAGCACCTTGCCGAGATCGTTTTTAAAATTGTAATCAATGCCCCTGGTCGGCTCATCCAACAACAACAGGCCGGGACGGCCGGCTAAAACAGAAGCGAGTGCTACTCTTACCCGCTCTCCTGAGCTTAATTCCCTCGGGTTATACTGGAATAATTCTTTGACCCCCAACTCGTCAACAGTAAGCTTAGCCAGTTTGTCATCTGCAGCACCGGGGTTGTTATTTGAAAGACCGATTTCCTGCTCAACCGTTTCATAAAAAAAGTATTCATCGGTATTTTGCGGCATATATCCAATCATCCCAGCGATGTCTTGAGCTTTATATTTGTTTGGATTATTGCCTGAGACTTTGACAAAACCCCTTCCCGGCTTTATTAAACCAGCTATTATTTTCAGCAAAGTTGTCTTACCGGCGGCATTCTCACCAAGTATGGCAATAATCTCCCCTTTTCTTACTGTAAGACTTATATCCTGCAGCCCCGTTTTTCCATCAGGGTAACTGAACCAGAGATCTTTCAGTTCAAGAACTTCATCCTGTTTGTGCGTTTGTTTTAACGGTTCATTATTTGCCTGGTGGACAAAGGAAGATGTCTGCTCCGGCAGGTATTTTTTCAGAAAAGTCCTCCCTTCTTTTATGTCCAGGGGTATTATGGGAGCCCCGCAGATTACAAAAAACTTGGCTACCGGAGGGATATTATTCATCTTGCCATCCAATCCCCAGCAGGCAATTTCTTTCGGAGTCCCACTTTTCAGAAGTTCTCCCCGATCAAGGACAACCACGCGATCAGCATAACTAAAACATCTTTCCAGCCTCTGTTCAACGAGAATAACAGTTATTCCTTCTTCATTTAAACTTCTGACAAGTGTTAAAATCTCATCCGCGTTTGCCGGATCCAGCTGTGAGGCCGGCTCGTCTAAAACGAGCACCTCCGGTCGCATTGCAAGGACAGAAGCAATAACCACCTTCTGCTTCTGTCCTCCCGAAATTGTTCCGGTAAATTTGTCTTTGATCTCCGACAGATTAAGAAAACCTACTACTTCAGCCACCCTGCGGACCATTTCACTATATCCGAGCCCAATATTCTCGAGACCAAAAACAATTTCGGCCTCGACACTGTTCATGACCAGTTGTTTTTCGGGATCCTGAAAAATAATCCCGATGTTTCTGGCAAGCTTGCGTCTGTCCATGGCACGGAGGTCTAAACCCTTATAAAGGATTTTTCCGCCTATTTTTCCCCCGTAGAAATCCGGAATAAGCCCTGCCAGCGAGCGGGCCAAAGAAGACTTTCCGGAACCGGATCCGCCCGTAACAAGAATAAACTCTCCTTCTTCAATTTTAAGATTAATCTTTTTCAAGGCAGGGTCTTTTTTATCGGGATAATAATAAGTCAGATCCTGGATCTCAAATAGCGGCAGTTATTCCACCCCCAGCTGGTAATAACAGGAATAAGCAAACCAGATAAAATTAGAAGTAAAAAACTCAATCCATCAAAGAGATAATCCATCTTTGGATAATAAGCGTAGCTGCCCGCTCCCATCGCTTTGCCTGCAAACGAAACAGCCAGTGCTGCGCAACTGCCGGCCAGGCAGATCAAATCACCCGGCCGCAGCTTCTTACGCTCATACTTAGAACGCGGCCCGCTCCCAAAAGCCCTGCTGTGCATTGCTTCGGCAATTTGCCAGGCGCCTTCCAGAGATGTATATATTAAAGTGTTTACAGATTGGCAGTATAATGTAAACCTTCCCGTAAAGTTAAGAGAGGCGTAATCAAAACCCCTGGTTTTTTGCAGATCCTGAATGTTTTCAAACTCTTTTTTCATACGTGGTATTAACCGGGTTCCTAAGGAAATTATCAGAGCAGGTTTATAAGCGAATCTTGAAAAGAGGCGCAGAACCTGATCGGGGCGCACCGCATTGTTACAAAGACAAAAAACACTTAAAACGACAAGAAGGCGTAGTCCCATCGCCAGACCATAGAAAACTGCTTCCAGAGAAATTATAATGCCGCCCAGGAAAGGAATTTGTGGGCCAGACCATAAGACAGTGCTTCCGGCGCGTGAGACCAACGGGTTTACCAGTACAATCAGCAGGGCCATATACAGGCTGAATTTTAAATAGGCTTTCCAAAACTTTAACACCCGGGCTGATACAATCGCCAGGACTGTTACCATAAAAACTGCTGTCAGGTAAAGAGGATGTGAAAATAACAGGGCAACCAGAAATAAAGACATAAAATAAACCAGAGCAGCGGCAGGATGCAGATTTTTAAAGTAATAGCTTTTAAAAGTATCCGGCCCTTTTTTATCCATTCTTATCTGCTTTCCAAACAAACAATACGGTTGTTTTCATCCCATTTGACGTCATATTCAAGGGCCTCTGCGATATACCTGAGAGGGAGGTAAACGCGATCATTGTGCATCAGCGGTATTACACTCATTTGAATTCGACGGTTATTAACAAGAAGTTCTGTTTGCCCCAATAAAATAATCAAATTAACATCCCCGTCAGCCGTTCAACAAAAGACTTCCTGCTGTACACATCCGTAAGCGCAATTAATGCCTGCTGTGTAGCCATCTCATCACCTCCACCGCCTTTTATATGCTCGAAACATCCGCCGGGAAGCTGGTATCTGAGCAGCGCGGTAACCGGATTTCCGCCAGGCTTTTTAAATGCGCCGGCGCCAGGATCAACACCTACTGCAATCAAACCCTGAATCACAGCGCTGCATGACTCAGAATTCATGATCCCCCAGGATTCAAATCCCCCATTTTCCTTCTGGACATTACTTAAGTAGTTAACTGCTTTTTCAACAACCGGGCTGTCTTTTTTCTGCCCTAAAGCGCCAAGCGCGGTGAGCGCCATACCTGTTGAGTCAACATCGGATGTGGCCAAATCAGCTGCGGACCAGTTGAATGAACCGTCGGAATGCTGCCTGTCAGCCAGCCACTGAATTGCTTTTTCAGGTTCCTCAGGCTTTGCGCCCGCACAGGCTAGAGCGATAATTGCCCAGGCATGCGCGCTGACAAGTTCTTCCCCGCCGTTTGTTATGGAGTCGGCAAATTTTCCGCTTTTCAGCTGTGCACTCTGAAGTATCTGCACCAAATCTTTACCGCCGCAGTTATACGGATCGCCTTTTACGGAAGTCAGTAACATGGTCAGAACAGAGTAATTATTTATGTCTCCCGAAACAAGCAATTCCTCAAGATTTTCGCAAGCCTTTTTGGCGCCGGCAGATTCATTTTTACCCGTACACGCGATTGCTATATAAGAGAATGGCGAATTGCTTTCATTTTTTACAGATTCTAAAAATCTGGCGGCTTGTATTATTTTTTCATGCAAATCAGTTCCTGCCCGGACTTGGGCTGGAAAGGCAATAAATAAAGATATTATGATTAAAAAAATTACTTTTTTCACAAAACATGCGCCCCTTTATTAATATCGATTCATTATGGGCTTTGTGGCTTTAGGCCGCTTTTTTAAGATTCTTCTTAAGGGGTAGATCGATTAATTACGTTTAGATCCTCCCAGACTGGAAATTTAGCTCTAATATCTTCGCTGTACCACCAGATAATCCGATCACCCTCCAGGACCTTTTTAGACGCCGCCGAAACCATAGGAATTTGATCATTTACAGTATACATCCAACCTGATTGGCCTTTATTCCCCAGTCCTCCGATAAATTCGACAAGTTCCGGCCAACGTGACGAGGTCTCATAATTTAAGCCGGTGGCATCAAGGACATTTAGAACAGTAACACTTTCTGCTTCTCCGGCCGCGATACTTATTTTTGACGGTGCGTAAATTATTTCCTTGTTTTTACCAACCACTGCTATGCTGACTGTTAATACCAAATCGTCGTCAGCGGTGTCTGCAGTTTTATTTTTGTCAACAGCGGCAGAAATTGATTTTTGGTCAGCGCGCTCACTTTTTATACTATTTACGTTATCTTCTGATGTTGTTTTTATTTTTTTCGTGCTTTGAACATTATTCTCAGGCGCAGCAGGCAAACCGGTTTTTTCTTTTCCAGGTAATTCATCCGTTGCTTTTATATTATTTAAACTTCTATGGTCTGATAATTGCGTAATTAATACAGCTGCTGCCAAAAGCAGTATAACTGAAAACATAATTATTGTGTATAAAAATACTTTCTTACTCATTTTAAAAGACCTCAAAATAAAATACTTCAGCGTCCCAGATGAGATAACTGAAGTATAAAATACCCCGCTCACGGCGCCGCTCTTTACGTGGAAGCGATAAAATATACCGGACTACCAGGGCAGGTTTCCTGACTTTAGGATCATTACAGCCAAATGCCTTCCCGAATTAACTCAGTGGCTTTTCGTTTGGCGGCTCCCCATTCACAGTGGCCCGACCGTCCAGGATTTCAACCTGGTTCCCTATTACCCTCTGCCTTCCAGGACAGAGGCGCCCTGGCAAAAATTATTAATTTTAAATTTTGTATATCATATTTTAATCTCGCTGTCCAGTACAAATAAACGAACCACATAGAAAATAACAGCAGTTTATTCAGTTAAGTATAAGAAGACAATGTATATGTTAGACTGTGAAATTATGTTAAATTGTTATATAATAGAGAAAACTGAATGGGCGTGGCTGATAATGGGACAACTTCCTGAAGTAGAAATCTACACGGACGGCGCTTGCAGCGGCAACCCGGGAAGCGGTGGTTACGGTATAGTTTTAAAATATAAGGATAACATTAAAGAAATTTCAGGCGGATACCGTCAAACGACAAACAACAGAATGGAATTAATCGCCGTAATTATAGGTTTGGAAGCTTTAAATAAACCCTGCGAGGTTAAAATATACAGCGACAGCAGGTATATAATCGACGCTGTAAACAAAGGTTGGATAAAAAAATGGAAAAAAAACGGATGGCAGCGCACCCGTGATCAACCGGCGAAGAACGTTGATTTATGGATAAGAATTTTAAACCTTGCCGAAAAGCACAAAATTACCTGGGTCTGGGTAAAAGGTCACGATGAAAACTTATATAATAACCGCTGCGACGAACTTGCCCGGGAGGCAATCAAGAAACAACCTTTGCAAGAAGATCAGGGCTACACTTCGGGAACGCGTCAGATATAGACACAAGGGTGCGGAGACACAAGGGGACGGTACTCCTGTGCTCACTTGGAATGCGTCAGATATAGTATTGTAGACACAAGGGGACGGTACTCCTGTGCTCACTTGGAATGTTGACACAAGGGGACGGTACTCCTGTGCTCACTTGGAATGCGTCAGATATAGTATTGAGGTGCACTGATGGAACGTTTGCATAAATATATGGCCAGGACAGGAATAGCTTCACGCAGGCGCTGCGAGCAGCTTATCGCTTCCGGCTTGGTAAAGGTGAACGGAGAAACAGTAACACGCCCCGGTATTCTTGTTGATCCCTCCGAAGCAAAGGTTGAAATAAACGGAAAGACTATAAAAGAAACAGAAGCAAAGATTTATCTTGCATTATACAAGCCAAGGAATTATGTTACTACCCTCCATGACCCACAAGGCAGGCGCAAAGTAACCGACCTGATTAAAGACATTCCCCACCGTTTATTTCCGGTTGGACGGCTTGATTACGACAGCGAAGGATTGCTTCTTTTAACTAACGACGGACAGCTAACCTATTTGATTACACATCCCAGTCACCGGATACCCAAAACATATCTTGCCTGGGTTGAAGGAAATCCTTCAAGTGAAGAACTTTCAATGATGACTGAAGGCATACTGCTTTCTGACGGCTGGACATCTCCCGCCAAGGTCAGCCTGCAGAGAAATACAAAATACGGATCATTGCTTAAGATTACAATATATGAGGGCCGCAAAAGACAGATCAGGAGAATGTGCGATCAAATCGGGCATTCTGTAAAACGTCTTAAGCGTATCAGCATCGGCCAACTTAAAATTAATGGATTAAAACCTGGTCAACACCGTTTTCTTACATTAGAAGAAATTGAGCAATTAAAAAAATCAGCAGGTATTTTGTCTTAGTAGATTGAATTTTTGCAGGAAATTTCTTACCTGTGGCGAAAAGTCTAAATACAATCAATAATCGATACAGTGGCAAATAATGTCTCATAGAACTCAATTGGAGGTTTTGGCATGGCAAGCACGCAGGCCGGTGATGGTACCGACCGGGATATTAAGGCAAAGGTACGCTTGGATATAAAAGGCGTGGCCAGGCCGGGGAGATTTTTATTCGGCGGTAAAACAATGGATAAAGCTGCTGAAGAAGCCAGGGAACAACAGGTTACTTTACTGCGAAACGTACCCATCCAGGGTATACATATTGACGATATAGATCTGGGTATTGAAATTTATACAATTTATGAGGAAAGCAGCGGTTTTGAAGTTGCCTATGCGCCTGTTATCCTTCAGTTGACCGTAGATTCACTGGAAGACCTGATTAGGTTTACGATGCGTGAGGATTTTAGAAAAGTTGAAATAAGTTCTCCAAATGCGCTTTCTCTTCACCGCAACGATTTAGAAAGACTATTATTTGCCATTGCCGAAGAAGTAAGAGATTACCGTCTCCGTTTCGAACACACACATAACTTACGTTAATATAAGGAGAGAAGCAAATATCTTGTCTGCAACTGTCCGTGGTATCAGGGGAGCAACAACAGTTGAAATAAATGCCCGTGAGGAAATTCTGCAAGCAACTTTTGAGCTGCTTAAAGTAATAGCTAAAGAAAATAATATTGTAAGTGAGGATATTGCCAGCATTATTTTTACCGTAACAAACGATCTTGATGCCGCATTTCCCGCAGAGGCCGCCCGTGAATTAATGGGTTGGAGTTATGTACCCCTGCTCTGCATGAATGAGATGAATGCGCCAGGAAAACTTAGAATGTGCATCAGGGTATTACTGCACGTAAACACAGAACTGCCGCAGCAGGAAATAAGACATGTATATTTAAGAAAGGCATCCCAATTACGCCCCGATTTATCCCTCCGCTAATTTTCAGTTTGACACCCATACCGCTAGAAAGTGAGGGCAATGCCTTAAGTGCGATTTTAAGCCTTCATTCAAAGAACGAGTGAACCCGAGGATAAGCGAGGGAATTGTTTGAGGCGCTTAAGCGCTTAAGTTTTGACCGGGCCCGAGGGTTTAAGGGACGTCGTTGTTCACAGGTGAGCGATATTGCTTAAGTGCCGCTGCAGAGCCAGGTGAAGCTTCGGTTACTTAGATCGCGGTGCGAAACCAGCGGCATACTCAAGATTTCTTGAAAAGATCTTGTTATGTCGGGAATTAAATGCCAAATATTTTATTAACAATATAAACAGACGCAACCAGCGTTGTAAAATCTGCGGCCAGGCCGGCAACTATGGCATAGCGGTATTTTGTGACTCCAACTGATCCAAAATACAGGGCAAGCACATAGAAGGTCGTATCAGTACTGCCTTGCATTGTTGAAACCAGCTGACCAATAAAACTATCCGGTCCATGAGTCGAGATAATATTTGTAGCGATACCGAGAGCTGCGCTTCCGGAAAGGGGTCTCATCAGGGCATGTGTTAAAACTTCAGCAGGAAAACTAAGATAATTTAAGAACGGAGATATTAACTTTACAATAATAGCCATCGCTCCTGAAGCCCTGAAAATATTTATAGCCACAAGCATGGCTACCAGATAAGGAATAGTTTTAATTGCAGTGGTGAATCCCTCACTTGCGCCCTCGACAAATAACTCAAATACCTGCAATCCTTTAATAGATGCAATGAGCAGTATGGAAAAAATAGCGAACGGTATTGCCCAACGAGAAATTTCTGCTATAACCTCATACATTTTACTTACCTCCCCTGGATACGGTAAATAAAACGCATCAGGCGATCAACAGAGATACCAACAATCATTCCGCAGGCTGTTGCAAAAATAGTTGTCCCTACGACAGAAGTCGGATCGCTTGAATTATGCAGCAGGCGGATACCTATGATCGTTGAAGGTATCAATGTCAGGCAAGATGTATTTAGAGCTAAAAAAGTACACATAGCCGGTGAGGCAGTTTTTGGCTCACTGTTTAGTTTTTGCAGTTCCTGCATGGCAATCAGTCCCATTGGTGTTGCGGCATTTCCCAGGCCCAGTATGTTTGCGCTCAGGTTCATAATTATTGCGCCAAGGGCAGGGTGATCCCTGGGGAGATCGGGAAATAATACCCTCGTCAGGGGACGCATAATTCCGGCAACTATCCGAACGAGACCGGCAGCTTCAGCTATACGCATCAAACCCAGCCAAAAAGCGATAATGGAAATCAGGTGCAAAGAAGTTTTAACCCCTTCGCCGGCGCCTTCAAGCGCTGCTTTGGTAATCACCTCTATATGCCCATTCGTACCCGCGACAATAATACTAAGAATGATCATGCCAAACCAGATATAATTAACCAACCTGACCACACCACCATTGCACGGCTATTCACTGTTTTCCCTAATCTTATGCAGATTGTGGACAAGATAGAACTTTGCCTGGCAGGTGGCTTATAAAGTTTCTTGGGCAAAAAAAAAGATCGGCCGAAACCGATTAAAAGGAGGAATCATATATATTATAAAGGAGGTGTTGTATTAATAGTTGTCTCCTGCTGCAGTGTTGATGAATTGTTTTTTTGCGCTCCTTTTATTTTCTCATTTAGAATTGACTGTATCTGCTCTAAAACCTGTGGCGCAAGATCGATAAGCCTGTCAAAAAGTACGTTATTCTCCACCGGGAGCAACCTGATACTGCCATGTCCAACTACCAAAAACCCAACCGGCTGCACTGAAACACCTGCTCCACTGCCGCCGCCGAAAAAGGGTTTTTGTTCGTCAACGCTTTTTTCATGAACATCATGTTCAAACTCGCCGCCGCCAGCCCCAAAACCAAAAGCTACCCTTGAAATGGGAATTATTATTGTACCGTCAGGAGTTTCTACTGGATCACCTATTACTGTATTAACGTCAATCATTTCTTTAATGCTTTCCATAGCTGTCTTCATCAAACCTTCTATGGGATGCTGCTCAGACATATTTACTCACTCCCTGCCTTTAGAATTTAAGCATAATATAGCCCTGGAGCAAGTTAAATATACGGCTTTTCAATTCTGCAATCCGATTAATAAATAATCTTAAACCGTTTCTTTGTATTTTTTTCTGGTAGCTTCCCCACCCCGCAAATGCCTCTCAGCCTTATTATGTTCAAGAATTGCCCTTACCCTGCGGGCAAGAGACTTATCTAATGAAGAAAGCCGTTCTGTCATATCCTTATGGACGGTGCTCTTACTGACCTGGAACGCGGACGCCGCCTGGCGAACGGTTGCCTTTGTTTCAAGTATATAAGCACAGATTTCCAGCACTCTTTTCTGGATATACTCCTGCATCGCCCCCACCTTCCCAGCAAAAAGCTACTAAAAAATTATATGCGCCGGAAACGTGGAAATACCCTATAGGTAAAGAAAAATCCAGATTAAAATATTTTATACTACCGGTCCGGAAGTTTTACGATGTTAACGCCTTTATAATAGTGCTTTATTATTTTTTCAAAGTCATAGCCGTGATCCGCAAAACCTTTTGCTCCGTATTGACACATTCCCACCGCGTGGCCATATCCGCGGGTTGTAACTTCCAGTTCCCCATTTTGCATTTTCATTTCAAAATCTGCGGAACGGAGGTTTAACAGGTCTCGAACCGTTACGGACGAAAATATCTTATCTCCAATTTTTATTTGTTTGGGCCTGCCTGAATTAGTGTATCTTAACACATTCATTACAGGTACGGATAATCCTGCATTTCCACTCAGTTTACCCGCTGCCGGAAGAGAACCTGTGTTTAGTCCTAAAAGCGAATCAACTTTTGCAGCCGGTAAAAAAGTACTTTGCACCGGCATTGGGTCAGAGCAATACGGGCATGAAACGCCAACAAGGTACGGCTCTCCAAAATGCCAGACCTCTTCCGCATTTTCCGTCCCCTTCCCTCCGCAGGAAGAATGGTAAACCGGATCAATAATGTTACCCTTATATACTATGACAAGTCCTTTTGTATCCTTCACAGCTTGAGATATCTTATTGTAGTAATAATAATAGCTTAAAGAACCCCAACGCTTTTTCATTTCCTCCCTGGAAATCCAAGCCTGCCCATGCCTGTGATCATCGCAGATATCAGCGCCTGCATGATCGGGATTAATAAGACCTCCTGAATTTAAACGCTTTAATATATAAGTCCTGGCAACTACCGCCTGCGCTTTTAAAGCTTCCAGCGGAAAAGACGCCGGCATTTCAGCGGCTACCACCCCCAGTACGTAATCATCAAGCGCGATATTAACAATCTTATCCTGATCATGGATATATAACTTGACCAAGGATTGCTGCTTTTTTATTTGTACTGGAGAAAAAAGGTTTGTTAAATAAGGCAATCCCAAAAACAAAGCAACGATCAGCAAAATAATTCCTATTAAAAACCTTCGGATACTCACACCTCCTCGTATAATATATTACATAATTATACCATAGATAGTATTATATGTTATTTATAAACTTTAAACATTGAAATCCTTTTGGAGAAAAAAAAATAAGCCATGATGAGTGCAGCATCAAGGCTTATTTCAATTAAGCTAGGTTAAATATTTTATTCGAATAATTTTAGCCTGTTCAGGGCTCTTTTTAAGGCCAGCTCTGCCCTTATTACGTCTAAATCCGCTGCTCTGGCTGCAAGACGCTGCTCGGCCCTTTGCTTGGCAGCCTCCGCGCGTTTTTTATCAACCTCATCTTCCCGTTCGGCAGCATTGGTAAGAACGGTCACACGGCTGTCCATTACCTCGACAAAACCGCCCGTAATGGCAATCCGTAAAGGCTTACCGCCATCTTTGGTAACCCTGAGAACTCCAATTTTTAAACTGCTGGCTAAAGGTGAGTGTCCCGGCAGAAAGCCCATTTCACCTTCTGAACCTGGTACAACTACAAAATCAACATCTTCACTGTACACTTTGCGTTCAGGAGTGACAATTTCCAGGCGTTGTGTTTTTCCAGCCATATTATGCACTTCCTTCTAACAGCTTCTTCCCTTTTGCAACCGCATCTTCAATTACGCCGACCATGAAAAATGCCTCTTCAGGTAAATCATCGTGCTTGCCATCAAGAATTTCCTTGAAACCTCTAATGGTTTCTTTTATAGGCACAAACACACCCGGCATACCCGTAAAAGCTTCCGCAACGCTGAAGGGCTGAGACAGATAGCGCTGAAGTTTTCTGGCTCTTGCAACAATAAGCTTGTCCTCGTCCGCCAGTTCTTCCATTCCAAGGATTGCGATGATGTCCTGAAGCTCCTTGTAACGTTGAAGTACCTTTTGCAGTCTGCGGGCAATTTCGTAATGTTCATCACCGACAATATGCGGATCAAGAATACGGGATGTGGAATCCAGCGGGTCCACAGCCGGATACAGTCCTAATTCAGCAATCGCACGTGAAAGCACGATAGTCGCATCCAAATGGACAAATGTAGTAGCCGGAGCAGGGTCAGTCAAGTCGTCGGCCGGCACATAGATAGCCTGGACCGATGTAACGGAACCCTTTGTGGTCGATGTAATACGCTCTTGGAAGGAACCCATTTCGGTAGCCAGAGTAGGCTGGTATCCAACTGCGGAAGGCATCCTGCCCAACAGGGCGGAAACTTCCGAGCCTGCCTGGGTAAAACGGAAAATGTTATCAATAAATAACAGTGTGTCCGTTCCCTCTTCATCACGGAAGTATTCAGCAAGACACAGACCAGTCAGTCCAACTCTTAAACGTGCTCCCGGGGGTTCGTTCATCTGTCCGAACACCATGGTGATTTTATCCAGAACTCCCGATTCCAACATTTCATTATAAAGGTCGTTTCCTTCACGGGTACGTTCGCCTACGCCCGCAAATACCGAAACGCCTCCGTGCGCTTTGGCGATATTGTTGATTAGCTCCATAACGACGACCGTCTTGCCGACGCCGGCGCCGCCGAACAAACCAATTTTACCACCCTTCAGGAACGGCACTAACAGGTCGACAACCTTCAAACCTGTTTCCAACTGTTCCGCCCTGGTTACCTGGTCGGCAACTGTCGGAGCGGGACGGTGAATCGGGTAATAAACATCGCTTTTAATTTCACCTTTACCATCGATTGGTTGGCCAAGTACGTCAACCAGGCGGCCTAAAACAGGACGGCCTGCCGGCACGGTAATAGGTTTGCCGGTGTCGATAACTTTCATACCCCGGACCAAGCCATCGGTACTTGTCATGGCCACTGTCCGGACACAGTTGTTGCCAAGGTGCTGAGCTACTTCGAGGATTAGTTCTCCCTGCTCCCGCTCTACTTTAAGAGCGTTATAAATTGTTGGCACCTGGCCGGGAGGAAAACGTATATCTACAACTACGCCAATAACCTGTGCTATTTCACCAACGTTCATGTCCTTTTGGTCTCTCCCCTTTCCTCGTGGTTTTATTCAAGGGCAGCCGCCCCACCGACAATCTCGGTTATTTCCTTGGTTATTGCGGTTTGACGTGCCCGGTTCATGGCTAATGTAAGCCTGTCAATCACTTCTCCGGCATTCTTGGTTGCCGCATCCATAGCTGTCATGCGGGCGCTCTGCTCACCGGCCTTGGACTCCAGTAAGCCGTAATAAACAGTGTTTTCCACATAAAGCGGCAGCAGATCCGCCAGCACTCCTTCGGCTGAGGGCTCAAAAATATAGTCAACAATGCCTGTTGAAACTTCTTCAGGGGGTTCAACAGGCAAAAGTCTGATCACAACGGGACGTTGAACCAGGACGTTGATAAATTCACTAAATACCATATAAACAACGTCAAACTCGCCGGAAATATATTTTTCCATCACGAATCTGGCAATTTCCTGCGCCTGGGTAAATCTGATGGTTTCCCCCAAGCCTAGATACTGCCCGGCGATGTTATAACCCCGGCGCCGGAAAAAGTCCCGTCCTTTGCGTCCCACAGTGATCAAATTAACATTTGGATAACTGCGTACCTGTTCCGCTGTTTTCCGGATCAGGTTGCCGTTGAATCCTCCGCAAAGCCCCCTGTCGGCTGTAATCAGAATAAATGCTACATTTTTAGGTTCCCTTTCTTCCAGCAAGGGGAGCTTGACACCCTTTGCGTAAGTGGAAATTCTGCCTAAAACCTCTTTCATACGCCTTGAATAGGGGCGGGCAGCTATGACTTGATCCTGCGCCTTACGCATTTTGGCCGCGGATACAGCTTTCATTGCCTTTGTTATTTTCTGGGTACTTGTGATACTTTTTATCCGCCGCCGTAAATCCCGCGTGCTAGGCATCTATATATTTCACCACCTTGGCCTTTTAAGCCAGTTGTTTAACTAAGCTAAAAGGTTTTTTTGAACTCTTCGATGCAAGACTTCAACTTTCCTTCCAGGTCGCCGCCCAACTGTCCCGTCTTAGAAATTGTATCGCCTATCTCAGGCTTTGTGGACCGGACAAATTTTATAAATCCGGCTTCGAAAGGCAATACTTTTTCTATCGGAAGGTCGTCAAGGAAGCCGTTAATACCTGCGTAGATAACCATTATCTGCTCTTCGACAGCCATAGGCACATACTGGTTTTGTTTAAGCAGTTCAACCATCCGCTCGCCGCGGGTCAGACGGGCCTGGGTGGCCTTGTCCAAATCTGAACCAAACTGAGCGAATGCAGCCAACTCACGGTACTGGGCCAATTCAATACGCAGACGTCCGGCAACCTGTTTCATAGCCTTTGTCTGAGCGGATCCACCTACCCTTGATACCGACAGACCTACGTTAACAGCCGGCCGTACACCAGCGTTAAACAGGTCGGGCTCAAGGTAAATCTGGCCGTCAGTAATCGAAATCACGTTTGTAGGAATATATGCCGAAACGTCGCCAGCCTGGGTTTCAATAATCGGCAGAGCCGTTATAGAACCGCCTCCCAAACTGTCGTTTAACTTACAGGCTCTCTCCAGCAGGCGTGAATGCAGATTAAACACGTCGCCAGGATATGCTTCACGGCCAGGCGGGCGGCGCAGAAGCAATGAAAGTTCACGGTAAGCAACCGCCTGTTTGGACAGATCATCGTAAACAACCAGGACATGGCGGCCTTCATCCAGGAACTCCTCGCCCATGGCGACTCCTGAATATGGAGCAATATAAAGAAGAGGAGCAGGATCGGACGCTGTGGCTGAAACCACAATGGTGAAATCCATCGCGCCGTGGTCAGATAAAGTCTGGATTACACCTGCCACGGTGGAGGCTTTCTGTCCGATTGCTATATAAATGCAAATAACATCCTTGCCCTTCTGGTTAATTATTGTGTCAACACAGATAGCTGTTTTTCCAGTCTGGCGGTCGCCAAGGATTAATTCCCGCTGGCCGCGTCCGATAGGAATCATCGAGTCAATGGCTTTTAGTCCGGTTTGGATGGGCTGGTTAACACCCCGGCGGGTCATAACACCAGGAGCAATACGTTCGATTGGCCGAAACTTATCACTGGTTATGGGACCTTTTCCGTCCAGCGGACGTCCCAACGGGTTAACAACACGTCCGATCAATGAGTCTCCTACAGGAACAGAGGCAATCCTGCCGGTCCTTTTAACCATGTCTCCTTCTTTGATGTGTGTATATGCTCCTAAAAGCACGCACCCAACATTGTCTTCTTCCAGGTTTAAAGCCATTCCCAGCGTTGGCTCGGCGCCCTCCTGTATCTTGGCTTCATAATTTTCTATCTGCTGCCGAATGATCGAACTGATCTCTTCCGGTCGCAAGTTCATTTGCTCTTTTCACCTCAATCCCTTTTAGCTGATTTGTCTTAAGTGCTCTCTTACGCTAGCCAATTTATTGCGGACGCTTCCGTCTATTATTCTGTCCCCTATTCTTACCATCACTCCGCCGATCAAAAGGGGATCCACGCTATAGCTGGACTGGACTTTTTTCCCGGTGAGTTTTTCAAGGGACTTTTCAAGGTCCGCCTTTTCTTTTCCGTTCAGCTCAACTGCGCTTGTGACCTGAACCTGCTCCGTATTGCGGGCTTTGTAGGCCAGTCCTTTAAAAGTTGATACTATGCTATTCAAAAAGGTCTCTCTCTGCCGATCTATTAAAAGAAATAAAAAGTTAAATGTTATACCGGAGATTTGGTCTTTAAAGATGCTTTTCAGAATAGCTTTTTTTTCACTGGGATCAACCTGTGAGTAAAACATGACTTTTTCCAAATCACGTGAACCCTTAATTGTATCCCGAATATTATCCAGTTCCTGTTCCAGCTTGTCTATATTGCCGTCCCGCTCTGCAATCTCAAACAGAGCTCCGGCATACCTGGAACCAACAGCTCCTTCTAGCACGGCAGATCCCCTGCCTCCCTGATGAACTGTTCTACCATATCATGCTGTATATCGGCTGTCATAGTTTTTCCGATAATTTTCCCGGCTACCATGACAGACAACACTGCAACCTGATCTTTTAATTCGCGAACGGCTTTTTCCTTTTCCCGCTCTATTTCCTTTAGAGCGCCGTCCTTTACCCTGTTAGCCTCTTCCTTCGCTGCCGCGATGATTTCCTGAGCCTGGCCCTCGCTTACTTTTGTAGCCTGGGCAATTATAGCCTGCGCTTCTTCACGGGCTTTCCGCATTTCTGCCAGGTACTGCTCATGCAGTTCCTCCGCCTCTTTTCTTTGCTCTTCAGACGTAGCAATATTGTTAGCTATAAGCTCCTGACGGGCTTTAAGCAATCCGGCTATAGGTTTAAAGGCAACCAGTCTCAAAAATATAAGCAGAATTATGAAGTTGACAATCTGGACTAAAAGGGTGGTGTTAAACTCTAACAAGTATTCTCCCCCCTTTGCTTTCTTGAGGAACATTCCTAACAAACGGAAGGCAATAGCAGGATATTAAACGCCCGCTATGCCGTTCCCTGTTAGTTGCATAAATAATTAGGCGCCAACTTTACCAAAAAGCATGAAGGCAATAACCACACCAATGATAGGAATAGCTTCAACAAGACCGATACCGATAAACATGGTCGTCATAAGTTTGCCCTGCGCTTCCGGCTGACGGGCAATACCCGACACGGCTGCGAATGTTGCCAGACCGTCACCAATTCCTGCGCCTAATGCGCCTAATCCTACTGCTATAGCAGCTCCAATGGCAGCACCTGCTCCTACTTCCATCTCTCTCCCTCCTTTCTGTAAGACCTGAAATTTTTAGTGGCCTGAATCACTGACTTTTTGAGCCACATAAACCGTACTTAAGATAGTAAAAATAAAAGCCTGAATCCCGCCTACAAAAATACTGTAAGCCAACCAGATTACCGGAAGAATAAAACCGCCGCACCAATTAATAATTGGCGGCATCATTGTCATGATGACGAGGAGTAACATTTCACCCGCAAAAATGTTTCCGTAGAGACGGAAGGACAGGGTGATTGGTTTTGATACATCCTCCATAATGTTGATGGGCAGGAAAAACACAAATGGCTGTAGAAAATGTTTAAAGAACTTTCCCTTTTGGTAATAGATACCAAGAAATTCAAAAATAATAAACGTAGTTAAAGCAAACGCCACAGTTGTGTTTAAATCAGCTGTGGGTGACGTAAGTGTGGGAATTAACCCCAGTAAATTGGAAAATAGAATAAAAATAAAAAACGTCAGCGGGATACTCATAAATGCAGTTACTTTTGCAGGGTCACTAATTTGCTCCTTGACAAGGCCGATAACGAAATCATAGTACATTTCAAAAATTGTTTGTATTCCATTCGGCTTTTTTAAGGATAAATTACGCGTTGCAGCAACGGTAAAGAGAGCTACCAAGATCATTGTCAGCCATGTTACAATAAGTGTTTTTGGGTTAACATCAATTGAAAAATTGCCAATCATTCCCCAATGCCAGGACCCGGCGGGCTGAAATCCCCAGAAATTTAAAGCATGTTCAGTATGTTCCAACATTCTCAATTATCACCCCCTTTGTCTAAAGATTAATTATTTATTCTTAACAACTATATAAGCAGTCAGCGTTTATTGCAACAACTAAATCTCCTCTGACTACTTAGATTAGTTATGTTTGTAAACCTGTAAATCTTTTTTAGCCTGTTTGGCCATAGCCCCGGCTGCAATAACAGTAAAAATGCCCCAGACCGCGATCATACCCGCGCTGGCGGCAATTGCCGTTACCGGCGAAATTCTATATGCCAAACAAAACATTGCCAAAATAGTTAAAAGACGGATTAAAACACCCGTCAGTAAACTTTTCTGCAGCTTTAATTTAAAATAATCGTCACCGGGATCGATTAATTTTGATCTTCTGGCCATAAAATATGTATTCCACATGCCTGTGCCGATCCCGATAAGCAAGCCCCAGGCTACATTTGGCGCGTAATTTAATGATAAAAGAATTCCACAGGGAATAAGCAAGAATGCGCAAACCTTTAGAGTACTGCCTGCCAGTTGCTCAAAAGGCAGATCCCTCATTCCTTTTTCTCCTCCCCGAATATATTCTCTACAAGCCTTAAGAGACCGGTTATACTTGCCGCCAACCCCAGGAACAGGCATACAATCATCAGCCACGGCCCTGTTCCCAATTTGCTGTCAAGATATTGACCACCCAATATCCCAATCACGATCGGCGCTGCGACCTGAAAACCCAGGGTTGAAGCCAGCGCATAAATTCTTATTATGTTAAATGTCTTTTTTGTTGATTCGTTATTTTTGTCGTTTAGAGCAACCTGTCCCTCTTTAGGGCGTTTTTTTTCTTTCATTCTATAAATACATACCTGCACAATTACAATTATATTATTTTCTACGGGTAATACGCAAATCCTGCATAAAGACCTAAAATTTTTGCTTTAAAATTTTACCGGGCGCAGTATTCGGAGAAAGGCTTCTTGTTATATCCATAATAGTAAAGTATAGCCTGGCAGATGCGTTCTGAAGCCTTCCCATCCCCATATGGATTTACCGCCTCGGACATCCTCTTGTAATGCTGTTGATCATCCAGTAACTGCCGGACCTCGGAAACAACCTTTTCATATTGCGTACCGATTATACGTACTGTTCCCGCCCATACAGCCTCGGGTCTTTCCGTAACATCTCTTAAGACCAGCACCGGTTTGCCCAGAGCCGGGGCCTCCTCCTGAAGCCCGCCTGAATCAGTAAGCACAAGGTAACTGCGGCTCATCAGGTTAATAAATGGTTCATACTCAAGCGGATCAACCAGGTGCACGCGATCAAGGCCGCTTAACAATTCGTCAACGGCGTTTCTAACAATCGGGTTCCTGTGTACCGGAAAGATAAACTCAACGTCCTGGTAAGAATCAACAATTGTATTAAGCGCTCTGTAGACCGATTTCATTGGCCCGCCAAAATTCTCACGCCGGTGAGTGGTCACAAGTATTATTCTGCGGTTTTTATAGTCTATGCCGTTTAAAGCACTATTATTAAAACGATAGTTGTCCTTTAACGTTAAAAAGAGCGCATCAATTACAGTATTTCCGGTAACGAAAATTTTTTCCCTGCTGACGCCCTCTTTTAAAAGGTTGTCCCTGGCCAGGCTGGTCGGCGCAAAATGCAAGTCGGCTATTCCCGCAGTAAGCCGTCTGTTAATCTCTTCCGGAAAGGGGGCATATTTATCCCCCGTACGAAGGCCTGCTTCTACATGCCCTACAGGTATCTGCAAATAATAGGCTGCAAGCGCTGAAACAAAGGTGGTTGTTGTATCTCCGTGAACAAGCGTCAGGTCCGGGCGCTCTTTATTTAATATTTCCCGCAGACCGGAAAGAGCCCTGCAGGTAATCTCAAAAAGGCTTTGTCCGGATTTCATGATATTCAAATCGTAATCCGGCCGGATGACAAAAAGATCAAGTACCTGATCAAGCATTTCCCGGTGCTGGGCCGTTACAGCGACAAGACAGGTGATCTCTTCAGGATAGCGGGCCAGTTCTTTGATCAGCGGCGCCATTTTAATTGCTTCCGGCCTGGTGCCGAACACAACAAGAATTTTCTTATTTCTTCCCACTCTTCAAGCCAGCTTTCTCCTCCATCAGCGCCCTTACTTTTAAAGGCAGACCGAAAATATTGATAAATCCGGTGGCGTCCGCCTGGTTATAAACTTGATCGCTCCCGAAAGTGGCCAGTTCCGGATCGTACAATGAATAAGGCGAAGAAGACCCCGCCGGTGTACAGCTGCCTTTATACAATTTAAGGCGCACCGTTCCGGTAACTGTCTTTTGAGTATCTTCCACAAAGGCGTCCAGGGCTTCTTTTAAAGGCGCGAACCATACCCCTTCATAAACCAGATCGGAGTATCTCGAAGCCACTATTTCTTTAAAATGCATGGTCGTCCTGTCCAGGCAAAGGCTTTCCAACTCTCTGTGCGCAATAAAAAGCAATGTTCCGCCCGGCGTTTCATAGACGCCGCGTGATTTAATTCCTACCAGACGGTTCTCTACCATATCAACCACGCCAACTCCGTTGGCGCCGCCGATCAGGTTTAATCTTTCAAACAGAGAAACGGGATCAAGCTCTATACCGTCGACCTTTTTGGGCACTCCGCGTTCGAAATTGATTTCCAGATAGGTGGGATTATCGGGCGCTTTTTCCGGCTGCACAGTAAGCATCAGGACATCATCAGGCATTTCATTGGCCGGATCCTCAAGAAGTCCTCCCTCATGGCTGAGGTGCAAGAGGTTGCGATCCATGCTGTATGGCCGCTCCTTCGTTACGGGCACGGGAATGCCTCTTGCGTTGGCGTAATCTATCGCTTCATCCCTGGAGGTTATATTCCATTCACGCCAGGGCGCAATTATCTTTAAACGCGGGTTTAACGCTTTAACGCCCAGTTCAAAGCGGACCTGATCGTTGCCCTTGCCGGTTGCGCCGTGGGCAATCGCTTCGGCCCCTTCCTTTTCGGCCACTTCCACCAGCAGTTGGGCGATTAAAGGACGGGCCAGGGAAGTGCCCAAAAGGTATCTGCCTTCATATATTGCTCCGGCTTTTAGGGCCGGGAAAATATATTCCTCGATAAATCTCTTTCTTGCATCCTGGACATAAACTTTGCTGGCGCCGCTCTTAACCGCCTTTTCCTCGATCCGGTCAAGCTCGTCGCCTTGCCCCAGGTCGGCAACCATGGCGATTACCTGACAATTATAATTTTCTTTAAGCCATGGAATAATTATAGAAGTATCGAGACCACCGGAGTACGCTAAGACAACTTTTTTCACATGCATTCCTCCCCTTTATTCATTATATATTATTTAGACTGGCCGATCATTTCTAAAAAGGCGTCGATTCTCGTCCGTGTCCGCGCATCCAAATGATTGGGCTTGTCCCCTTCCAGGGTAAGCACCGGAATATTTATTTTTTTTCTGATGATCATGTCTTCTATCTGTCTGAAACAAAAACCCTGGGCATAATGGATAAGGCCGTCTAATTTACGTTTTTCGATCTGCTGCAGAATGTCCTGCAAACGAAAAAAAATACCGTACGGGTAAGTATATAAACGATATTGTTCAACCAAATCTTGTGTTTCAAACGGCATCGTAAACTGACGCTGTGTTTCGTTAAAAACAACTCGGGCGCCCTTTTCCTCCACGTAGCTGTACAAATCATCCATTATCGGCGGCACACCGGCATAACCCAGCCTGATTCCGGGCTTTTGCAGAACTGCCCCCTCCAAATCCGCTAAAAAATTATCCAGTTCCTTTTCGAATGTTTCAGGATCGCTTTTAAAATCGCTGCAGCTGACCTGATAATAATGGTTGCTCCAGCCGCTGATCAAATTTTCGGTAAATGAAAGTTGATCGATTCTCCATACCTTACGCCTGATTTTATTGAGCTTTTCGCGAACCGGATTAACCTGCTGATCATTTACTCCAAAAAAGGACATCAGTTTCTCTATCTGCAGTTTTAAAAGATCCCTGTCACGGTCAAAAGGATATGCAAAAGGGACAACTTTTACACCTTCCAATTGGAGTGTTTCCATAAGGGCATGTGTGTTGCTGCAATCACCCTGGGTAACTGCAATAACTGTCCGTATATCCTTGTGTTTTAACGCGATACTGTAAAGGCCTTTTATCCATGCGCAGGTATTACGCGGATACCCCGCTATTTCAGCCTGTTCGACAAGCGCTAAGGCATCAGGATCATTTATAAACAGGTTGTTCAGATCAACCGGAACATATCCGGCGGCATAAACAATTTCAACAGGTATGGTTGTTGTAATCCCTATTTTACCTCTGTTCATCGGCGCCAGCAATCACCTTCAGCTCTTATCCAGTACTGCACGTTCAGCATTAATCCGGCCGCATCCCAGTTTTTCAGCTTTAAAAGCAAAATCGGAAGGGTCCCCGCTCACAAAATAACGGTGACTGGGATTACCTTTCGATGATCTTTTTAACATATTTAGACTGTCCATATCTTCCTTTGATTCTAGAACTGTTGCAGCGGCGGGATCAACAAAAATAATTTCAGGACCAAGGCATTTCCGGAAATGTTCGTAAAGAAACGGATAATGAGTACAGCCAAGGATTAAAGTATCTATATCAGCTGATTTTAATGGTTCCGTATATTCACATACAGCTTCAAACGCCTCCCGGGTTTCCGGCATCCCGGCCTCTACCAGAGGCACCAGAAGCGGAGCAGCCTGGGCAAAAACAGAAACAGACGGATTCAATGAATTGATTGCACGCTGGTATGCGCGGCTGTTTACAGTCGCCTCCGTTGCGATAATTCCGACTCTTTTATTCACAGTGGAGCTTACAGCCAGTTTCGCTCCCGGTTCAATCAAGCCTTTCATGGGAACTGAATACCTTTTTCTCATAACCCGAAGAGAAAGCGAAGAATTAGTATTGCAGGCAAAGACAATATATTTCACATTACAACTTACCAGAAAAGCAATTATTTGATCGGCAAAATTAATTAATTCCTGTGTTCTGCGTGATCCATAAGGCGCATGCAGAGTATCCCCGAAGTAAACTATTGATTCATCAGGCATCAGGTTGAATATTTCCCTTGATACGGTAAGTCCTCCCAATCCGGAATCAAATAAGCCGATAGGTCTGGAATCGCTCAAATTTTCCTGTCCTTCCCAATTCATTTTTGCTAAAACACATATTCAATAATATGCGTGTTCTCTATTCATAATTTTATATACATTAATTTTATATACATTAAAAATTCTCCTGCCGGCTGCATAAACCTTTTTTCTAACGCGCGGCAAAAATGAATTAGAACCGGTTGGCTGACAGATAATCGTCTGGCATGTCAATATCTTTGGAAGCGCCACCTACAAAAGACACCTGTCTAAAAATATACTTACATTAGGGAGGTCAACTGCTATGCAATAAAAGATGGCGCCGAAGAAGTCCTCTGCCACTGCGAAATGGGGCAGATGCTTATTCAACGCCAGTCATTATATTTGCCGTTGCAGTCAACAAACATAAGTCAGTTTTGACGCAACTGGTGATCGGTTTTTAATGTTCATAAAAATATTATGGCCGTCACAGCCTTTTTTGCGACTATGGAATTGACGCTAGAATCTCCGCCACCGGTTTCTTCACGCTTTACTAAAGCAATTAAGCAATAGCTGCAGCAAAGTTATCCTGTCATGAGCGGAAAACAAATTTGTCCCATTTTCATCTTGAATAATAATAATTTCCGGATCTTCTTTTGATTGAACCATTCTCCAGCCCGTTTTATGCATTTTTTCCCAATATTGCGATGTCCACCCATAATCTTTTTTCCATAATATTTTCGCATCTACGAAAGGTATAGTTTTATTGATTTCATCAATTTCTTTTTGATTCATTTTAAAGCCCCCTGCAGTTTTGTTATAAATTACCTCATTTAAAGATAACTTAGCAGGTTATAATAATCTTCCGGCGTGTTCATATTCAGCAATACAGTCTCATCATCCACCTCTATATTAAAAGCTTCGTGCTCATGCAAGGCCAGTATTCCCCGCAAGCCGCCCTGATCAATGCCGCTCATGATCTCATCCTTATATCTTGTCGTTATAAGAGGAGGATGGCCCCGCCTACCGTTGAAAACGGGGTAAATAACACCATGCTGATACGGACGGCCGCAATCCAGTATTTTCTCAACTGTTGTACGCGTAACTAGCGGAATGTCCACCGGCAACATAAAGAAAGCCTGTACACTCGGCTCAAGGGTCCTGACTCCGGCCTGGATGGAGGAGAACATCCCAAGCGGAAAATCAGGATTAAAAACAACACCAGTACCCAGCGGTTTGACTATCTCCTCGACATCTTCCGCCCGGAAGCCTACCACCACCCTTACGTCACCTATCCCCGCCCGTTGAAAACACAGGACGGCGTGTTCTATAGCTCTATAAGGCCCTAATTGCAACAAAGGCTTAAAATTCCCCATCCGTGAAGAATACCCCGCAGCAAGGACAATTGCCGAAATGTTATCATTTTTAGGCATAGTTCTTCAACCTTTCAGATCTGGTAAGGCTCTTTTTCAGGGTGTTTCTCCGCCGGCATGTCCGCCTTTGGCTATCAAATACCGTCAAAAGCGCAGGTGCCCGGATTATTTTTCCCGTTCTCTTTTTTCCTTCATGGCACGCCAGACCTTCTCCGGAGTAAGCGGCAGGCTGGATACCCGGACTTTTGTGGCGTCGTATACAGCGTTGGCAATACAACCCAGGGTCGGAGTTGTGGCGCCCTCGCCAACTTCTTTCGCTCCGTAAGGCCCGTTGGGTTCGAAAGTATCCAAAAGCAATGAATGCACCGGCGGCATATCCAGTGCGGTCGGCAGCCGGTATTCAGCATAGTTTCCGTTGAGGAGTTTTCCATTTTTATCAAATGTTACTATTTCCCAGAGGGTCTCACCAATGCCCATGGCAAAGGCGCCGTGCACCTGGCCATGCAGTAAATTCGGGTTGATTGCGACGCCGCTGTCGTGCACGTCCCACGTATTGAGAACTTTTACCAGACCGGTTTCTTCATCAACAATCACTTCAGAAATCTGGGTCGCGCTGCTGTAAGCCGGGGATGTGCCCACCGCCGCCCCTTTGTGCGCGCCGCCCAGTTTGCCGGGGTGGTAGTAGCCGCGTCCGATCAATAAGCCGTTTTTCACAAAGTAAGCACGTGCCACTTCAGCAAAGGTTAATCTAAGAGCCGGTTCCTGCTTCATAAATACGATGCCTTCCCTGCAATCCAGTTCTTCCGGCATCAACTTGCCAGAGCGGTAACCGCCGTCCTCCTTGACTATCATCATTTCCGCCGCCATCTCAAGAATCTTTTTCTTGACATCTTCTCCCGCTCTTTTTACCGCCCAACCGGCCATCAAGGTCTGCCGGCTTGCGTAAGCGCCAAAATCAAGGGTAGCCAGGTCGGTGTCATGGGACACGATTGTGATGTCGTCAAATGGATAACCCATCCCCTCAGCGGCCATCTGTCTAAGCACCGTGTCGCTGCCCTGACCAATATCGACTGCATTGGAATATACGATCGCATGGGTCCCGTCGTCATACACTTTGATCATGCCTATCGAGTGCGGCAGGTCGGTCCGGTACTGACAGAAACCGGCTCCGGAAACGAAACCGCCGTTGCCGACGCCAATGCCTCTGCCCTTGGCCATTTTACCTTTCTTGTCTTTCCAACCGGAGGCGTCCCGAGCCAGTTCATTTGCTTCTTTCAAGAAATATGACTTTAATTCGTATCCGTTTGGTGTTACATCACCGGATTTGCGGGCATTAATTATACGCATCTCGATCGGGTCTATACCGATATCTTCGGCGATGTGATCCAGGTGGCTTTCAAAAGCGTAGCGCGGGTGCGGCTGCCCGTGTCCTCTTTGTGCCCCGCAGGGCGGCAGGTTGGTTACGTACCGGTATGCGTCAAACTTGTAGTTATCGAAATCATATAATACGGTCAGCAGGGCTCCCGCATAGTAAGACGAGGCTACACCCAGACCGGAGTATGCACCGCCGTCCAGGATAATTTCATTTTTCACGAATAGGATTTTTCCTTCTTTAGTTACACCGGTGGTGTATTCCATATCCATGCCGTGGCGGCCTCGGCCGTTTAACCATACTTCTTCCAGGTCATAAGACATTTTGACCGGCTGGCCGGTCATTTTGGAAAGGATAACGGCTGAAACATCCAGGCCGCTGACATCTAGTTTACCGCCGAAACCGCCGCCCACAAAGGGGGTGATTACGCGAATGTCGCCTTCTTTCATTCCAAAAATCCGGGCCAGGTGATGCTGCATATAGTGTACTGACTGGTGGGCTGCATGAATAATTACTCTTTTCCCTTCCCAGTAGGCAATCGTACAGTGTGGTTCGATAACGCCGTGTATCGTGCGCTGTCCCTGGAAGCGGTCGGTGCGCACGTAATAGGCTTCTTCCTGTGCTTTGTCGCAATCACCGAAATGCTGATGAATTTCTGTGTTGAGGTTACGCGGATATTCTTCGAATATTTGCGGAGCGCTTTCTTCTGCCGCCTCAGCGGGAGTAAATACGGCCGGCAGCACTTCGTATTCGACTTTAATCAACTTGAGTGCTTCATATACTGTATCTTCGTCAACCGCACACACAGCGCCTATTTTATCACCATAAAATTTGACTGTGTCGGTGCAAAATATAGTTTCGTCATAGCGTGCTGGGCTGAGTCCGAATTTTATCGAGGGCACGTCTTTGGCAGTAATAATGGCCTTTACACCAGGCAGTTTTTCCGCTTCGGATGTGTCGATATTTAAAATTCGCGCGTGGGCATGGGTGCTGCGAATAAGTTTTCCATACAGCATGTTTGAAAATTTGAGATCGCCGGCAAATTTGCCGCGCCCGGTCACCTTATCCAGTACATCAGTTCTCTGAAGGCTTTTCCCTACATAGGAATGTTTTTCGCTCAATGTTCCCATCCCTTTCTTTATTGATTTTCAGCAGCGTCTAAAATTGCCTTGACGTAATTGACATATCCTGTGCAGCGGCAAAGGTTGCCAGCTATAGCCTCGCGCACTTCGTGTTCGGTTGGGTGGGGATTGCGATTAAGCAGCGCTTTAGCTGACATGAGTATACCGGGAGTGCAGTAGCCGCATTGCGGCGCCGAGTGTTCGATGAATTTTTCCTGTAGTATGTCCAGCTTTCCATTTGAAGCGAGACCTTCAACGGTTGTGACTTCCCGCCCGTCGACGTTAATGGTCAGAATCATGCAGGAGTTGACCGGTTTTCCATCCAGCAGAACGGTGCAGGCGCCGCAGTCGGCCTGTTCGCACGCTTTTTTAGTTCCGGTAAGGTCAATTTCCTCCCGTAAGAAATTTACCAGCAGGCTGTTGGCTTTAACCATTTTTGTATATGCGTTTCCATTAACTTTTAATGAAACTAAATAACGCTTGACTCCGTCTTCATCTGTAACAAACTTTAACATTTTCAGCGCCCCTTTCTTAAGCATGTCCTTCGTCGATAGCTTTACGCAATGCCCGTCTGGTAAAGACGCGCACCATGTCTTTGCGATATTCGGCCGAGGCCCGTATGTCTGTGATAGGCACGCATTCCCCGGAGGCAATGACCCCTGCTTCGGCCAACAGTTCGTCGCTGATTTTCTTGTCTTTCAAGAACTCCTCGGCTTTCTTTGCCCTTACCGGTGTGGGTGAAACCGCTCCCAGTACTATTCTCGCCTCTTTAACGGCATTGTTTTCAATTTGAACAGCCGCCGCCACGCCAACAACGGCTAACGCGCCCGATGCCCGCAGCCCGAATTTTATGTAATTGCTACCGGTCATTTTCTGGTCGGGAATGATTACTTCGGTGATAATTTCGTCTTGTGACAAAACGGTCTTGCCGGGACCGATGAAAACATCTTCCAGATCCATAGCCCGCTCTCCCTTCACACCCGTAATTTTAACGGTTGCGCCAAGGGCGACGAGTATTGGCGGCAGATCTGCGGAAGGTACGGCGCTGACGATATTGCCGCCGACGGTGCCGAGGTTGCGCACCTGGTTGTTCGCCATTTGCCGGGCTGCTTCCGATATGGACAGGTATTTTTCATGCAAAAGCTCTGAATAGACTAAATCGTTATGGGTAGCTCCGCTTCCGATAACAATACCTTTGCCGTGTACGTACTCGATTTTTTTCAATTGGTCGATTTTCTCGATGGAGACGAGGATTTCCGGCGCCAACAATTCTTTTTTCATCTTGATGATGACATCGGTCCCGCCGGCGATCAATTTGGCTTTGGAACCAAACTGTGACAATAATTGGCAGGTTTCCTCAATACTATCCGGCTGAAAATATTCAAAATTTGGCAGATACACGTTTTGATCCCCTCCTTGCAATTTTTTTAAACACTAAAAAACCACAACTATCCCTACTTCCCTGTACCACCTCTTCTTATATTTCTCTAATTTTTATTATGTGCCTCTGGCTACTCGGAAATGGCAGTGATCCTTGCATTCGGCTTCATGCTTCAACTTCACTATTCCCTTACCCGCCCGGGCGCACTTAACCAATGAATCTTTGTGATAAGGGCAAACAACCCAGCCAGGTTCTTCCAGATTATAACTTTTGCATTTGGCGCAGCGAATCCCGTCCTCTGTTGCTTCAAGCTCCGTACTAAATCTCATTTGCCTGCAATTTGCGCAATAACAGTACTCCCATTCCTTGATTTTATCGAGATAATATTCTATGCCACGTTTATGTTTACTTTCATGAGCGGATTTAATAAGGGTGGGGGTTTCATGAAAAGGGTTGACACCTCCGTCCTGCCAACAACAAGCTGCATCTTTCTCATCTTCCATAAAATCACTTCCTTATAAATATATTAACTTTTAACACATATTAACTTTTAACATGTTGCTTTCGGCAATGTATTTAAGCCTGCAATGCAAGCTGCAATCTGAACGTGGGACATATCCCGGTCTGGTAAAAGTTGCACCAATTTATTTAATTTAATAATAGAAAAATCAAATACCTGGTCAAACCAAAATAATTACAATAAATTTGTATATTTTACAACAAAAAAAATAAGGTAACTACTCAGGTGAACAGCGGCAAACCTCCTTCCAGTGATGGTCTTGCCAGAACTAAAAGCCTGCGCAAAAAAAGCGGCGCCCTTAAAAGGTCATCCCGGCCATACCTTGGAAATGACATCAAAACCAGACAAAATAGAGGTACACTTAGGTAACGCAAGGCCAACATTGTGGCGCATCCCTTCCTGGCAGCGCCGAGTCTTTCGAAAGGCGACAGGTGGTAGACACACCTCCCTTAAGACTGGAGGCGCCCAGGCGCCAAGCCGGGCAAAAACCTGTCCTGTCTTAAGGTGTCTGCAACAAGGCATCATTTCCTGAAAATGTGAACCGGCCGGTGCAGCATGGTCCCCTGATCAAATCACTGGCTG